>Ga0209711_10000252_pt1 | contig 55037 bp, 47 predicted proteins | sample ArcticOcean_MG_C_7_FD_187441 | JGI IMG/M metagenome (GOLD analysis project Ga0209711, IMG submission 187441) | Marine microbial communities from western Arctic Ocean - ArcticOcean_MG_CB11_88 (SPAdes) (version 2) | ecosystem: Environmental > Aquatic > Marine > Oceanic | place: Arctic Ocean... | reverse complement strand
AGCATTTGAATGAAATCGTCACAGCTGATGAGAGACAAAGTAAGGCTAATATTCAGGTAGCCAAAGAATTACAGTTGCTGCATGTATGGCTGCAAGAGGAGAGTACGGCGCTGGCAATTAGCCATTACGTTTGGGCATCTCTTACTCAGTATGCCGAACAGCATTGGCTGATAGAAACTCAAGAAGTGATTAATACCCTGTTGATTGAATTGTATCCCGAGCTTGTTGATGGCCTTGAAGATCATATGTGGGTGGAAGAATCCTATCAAATAACGCCTGAAATGTCCGTAGCAGAGCTGTTGGAGGTTGTTGAAGAAAAATATGATTGGGCGCTGGCTATAGATTTCACCCAGTATGAATCTATGGGCGCATTTTGGTATCGCTCTGACGAGAAGATGGAACCACGTCTTGGCCAAACCAACATTGATATGGGCATGGAAAAAGAGATGCCTCTAGGCATTGGTCGCCGAGTACGTGAATGTTACGATCTGATCTATAGCTATAATCAGTCTTATCCAGATCAGGATGTAGCGCATTTTGTAGTACGAAATCCGACTTATAGTGGCATCGTTGCTCGCATTCAGACTATGGCAGAGAGTCACTACGGCGATATTCGTGAAAATCTTGTGCACAGTGATGTGTTACCTATTCATCTGTTACGTTGTAAATTGTCTTTTTTTGGGGTCAGTAAATTCGATCCACGATCTCGCCTCTGGGTGCGCAATACTATGTTTCAAGGTGCTCCACTGATCAGTGATTTCGGCAAACTCTTTTTTGATGACTGGCAGTTTCCTATCAAACCCACCTTGACGTCTGGTTAGGCTGCATGAAAGTGTCTAAAAATGAACTTACAGCGTCCTTGAAAAAGGCGTTTGAAGCTCTGGGATTCCAGCCTGGCGATTACTATGATGCTGCCGACATGGTGGTGTGGTTAAAGACCCATGGTTTTTATGGTTTTGATAGACTATTGGCCGTCTTGGCGTATCTAAACACCACTGCACCTGTACATGCAGAGCTAGTGCAGGAAGATGTGCATAACTTTGTACTGGATGGTAAAGGTACGTCTGTTTTATTGTGTGGCAGTGAAGCAGTGGATCTAATCCGTGCTCAAGTCATGAAGGGTGCCTGTGCCGGGTTAGAGTTGACTAATTGCTATAACCGAACATTTATTATTCAAAGACTGATTAAAGCGGCGCAGCGTAACCTCGCATTTGTTGCCTATTGGCGGCAACTTGATTGCTGCGTGAAGGTCTCTGTGAAACCAGGCGCTGTGCTTCCAGAGTATCAAACTTTCACTATGCTTGATGTGATTGACCCACAATCGCTGATCATTTTTTGTGGTAAGAGCATTGAGGCTATTGAAGAGCAATATGCGGCGGAGCTCGAATTCGGTACCTTAGTCGACACTTTTTCTACACAAGAAATGACAGATAGTTATCGAAATTCGGTGGAGGAGGGCATCGAAATAGATGAGTCTCTTTGGGAAACCCTCGACAAATTAGTCGCCAGGGTGCTGGTCGAATCCACCGATAGTTCTCGTGCAGGTGCGGGTGAGTAGCCCCGAATTAACAGTCCATACCACTAGGCAGGTCTATTGGTAGCGCCATCAGGTTCATCAATTAAACCACTCAACTCTTTCGCCGCTTTGATAAGTACCGGCACATAGTCAAGCAATTCATCCAAGCTTTTACGTATTACCGGAGCGTGTGTAAACAGGCAGGCGAGTAACTTTCCTTGACTGTTATAGACCGGTACCGCACAGGCTACCATACCGTCGACAAACTCTTCGTTGTCCGTGCCAACGCTGGTGTTTCTAATGTTCTGTAACTCAGTCTCGAGAACATCAGCATCAGTAATAGTATTGCGTGTGTATTGTTTCAGATGCAGTTTATTAACGAGTCTCTGGCGGCGGTCTTTTTCGATACTGCTGAGGTAGAGCTTGCCGCTGGCGGTACACCAACTGGGTGTGTGACTACCTACTTGTAAATGGATCTGCAGGGGCCAATCGGTCTGCACCCTGTCGTAGTAAATCATCTCAGTTCCATTGGCAATCGCGATGCCGCAGGTCTCACCAATTTCAGCAGTTAACTTCTCTAAAATAGCTTGTCTTACCGCTTTGAAGCGACCGCTATAAAGAATACCTAATGCCACCCCATGCAGGCGATTTCCCGGCACGATAAGCCCACGTAGAGAGGTTTGTAAATAACCGTCGCTCTCCAGTTGTTTAAGTAATCGGTGGACGCTGGGCTTGGGAATGTCGAGCTGGTGAGAGAGATCGGCTGGCGACAGAGGTCGCTCAGCCGTTGCTACAGCTTCAATAATGGCCATAACTCTGGCAATAGCTGAGCCTGTCTCTCGTCCGTTAGTTGTCATTGAGATACCTGAATTAGCTCATTGTCGGCATAGAGAATTGAGCGCCTTCACGAACGCCGGCTGACGGCCATCGCTGGGTAATAGTTTTACGCTTGGTGTAAAAGCGAACACCATCGGGGCCATAAGCGTGTAAATCACCAAACAATGAACGTTTCCAACCGCCAAAACTATGATAAGCCACGGGCACGGGTAAGGGTATATTAATGCCTACCATACCCACTTGGATATGATCGGAGAAGTAACGTGCGGCTTCTCCATCGCGAGTAAAGATACAGGTTCCGTTGCCGTATTCGTGAGCATCAATTAGGTCCATGGCTTGCTGCATGGTGTCTACTCGAACCACTTGAAGTACCGGCCCAAAAATTTCAGCATCATAGCTGTCCATCTCAGGCGTCACTTGATCGATTAGTGTGCCGCCCACATAAAAACCATTTTCATGTCCAGCAACACTAGGGTTTCGACCGTCAACAACGATTGTTGCGCCTTGTTCTTCGGCACTATCAATGTATCCAAATACCTTTTGCTGATGTTGTTTAGTAATCACTGGACCAAAGTCATTGTCTGCATCATGGCAGGGGCCAATTTTCAGCGATTTCATAGCTTCAGCCATTTTGCTGACTAACTGATCAGCGGCGGCATCACCTACGGCGACTGCCACTGAAAGAGCCATACAACGTTCGCCTGATGAGCCAAAGGCAGCACCCAATAATTGAGCGACAGCATTGTCCATGTCGGCATCGGGCATAACAATGGCATGATTTTTAGCACCACCCAGCGCCTGACAGCGTTTTCCATGTGCGCTAGCAGTACTGTAAATGTATTCTGCAATAGGCGTAGAACCTACGAAGCTAACGGCTTTAATGCGCTCATCGGTGAGTAATGTATCGACCGCCTCTTTGTCGCCATTGACCACATTCATAACGCCGTCGGGTAAACCTGCCTCTTTTAATAGTGCGGCGATGAATAGTGTAGAGCTAGGGTCGCGCTCAGATGGCTTGAGGATAAAGCAGTTTCCACAAACAATCGCCATGGGATACATCCATAGAGGAACCATCGCCGGGAAGTTAAATGGCGTAATGCCAGCCACTACACCCAACGGTTGGAATTCACTCCAAGAATCGATATTCGGGGCGACATTTTTACTGTGCTCGCCTTTTAGTAGCTCTGGCGCGCAACAAGCATATTCAACATTTTCAATGCCGCGTTGCAGTTCACCTGCCGCATCGTGAGAAATTTTACCGTGTTCTTCACCGATTAGAGCGCAAATTTTGTCGACGTTTTGTTCGAGCAGGTCTTTGAACTTAAACATCACGCGGGCGCGCTTGATGGCTGGGGTATTTCTCCATGCTGGATAGGCTGCTTGAGCCGCTGTAATGGCCTGTTCCACCGTACTTTTTGAGGCTAGAGCAACTTGTTTACTTACTTCACCGGTTGATGGGTTGTACACATCTTGAGTGCGTTCAGTGGGTATTACGGTTTGACCGTTAATTAAATGTCCTACTGTGGTCATGGTGTTATTCCTCGATAAGGTGGTTAAAGGGGTCAGTTATAAAAGTTTCTTGTACAGTTCGATAATCTCGTTGGCATCGGGCACACGCGGGTTATTAGCGGGCGAACCGGAGGCTAAGGCTTGGTTGGCCATGGAGCTTAGATTACCTAAAAAGTGCTCTCGGTCGATACCAAACGCTTCGGGTGAGGGTACTTGTAGTTCTTTATTAAGAGCGTGTAGCTCATCCATTAATTTTCTATTGGCAGTCTCAGTAGTATCGTTTTCATCAGCGACACCAATAGCGCGAGCACAGTCGGCATAACGGTCTGCGGCCGCAGGAATAGAGTACTCGGTTACTGCCGGTAACAGCATGGCATTAGAAAGACCATGAGGGACATGATAGGACGCACCTATGGGGCGGCTCATCCCGTGGACTAGGGCAACCGAAGCATTAGAAAATGCCGCTCCAGCAAGGGTAGCGCCAAGCATCATCTGCTCTCGTGCCTGTTGGTCACTGCCATCATGGAAAACTCTACGCAGGTTTGGGCCGAGTAATTTCATCGCAGCAATGGCTTGGGTATCGGTATAGAGACTGGCCTTTTTACTAACATAAGCCTCAATGGCGTGTGTCATTGCGTCGATACCGGTGTCTGCGGTGGTTCGAGCAGGAACGCTTAGAGAGAGCTCATAGTCCACTAGGGCGACCACAGGCATAAAACCAACTCCGAGACACATCATTTTTTCATCAGTAGTCTCATCAGTAATTACCGTTACTTTAGTAACTTCAGAACCGGTACCTGCAGTGGTAGGAATAGCAATAATGGGTAAGCCAGGCTCGTCAACTATACGAGGAAATTTGTAGTCGCGCATTTCACCACCGTATTTACCCAGTATGGCAATTGCCTTTGCGCTATCGATGGGGCTACCACCACCAAGGGCGATAATACAGTCATAATTTCCACTACGAACTTGATCGACGCCGGCTCGGATAGAGTTAACCGTCGGCTCGGGCACAGTATCATCAAAGACATCAGCTCTTATGCCCACATCATTCATGCATTCCATAATGCGTTCGATATAGCCCAACTGCACCATGATTTTATCGGTAACAATCAGAGGTCGATGTAGATCCATGCTCTTGAGTATGGCGCCAACTTCTTTACTGGCTCCTGCGCCGATCTGTAAAACCCGTGGCAGAATTATTTTCGCAGACATGATGACTCCAATATTTTAGTCTCCAATTGCGTGGGTACCGATTTAAACTTGATTAATCGGCAGCGATTAGAGTTTAGGTTTTTTTTGGATTTTACAGCAATAATGATACGAATTATATCGTTTTAGGAATTTATAGGGGTTTTTCAGTATTTTATGCTGTGTGGATTACTTCGCACATTTCACACAACAGCTGTATGTTGGGTCAATACGCAATCTACCTATGACGATCAATTCGTCACATTCTAAGCAACGGCCAAAGTCGCCAGACTCAATTCTGGCTAGTGCGGAGGGGATTCTAGCTAGTTGTAGCTTACGTCGACGAGAGGCCTCTTGCGCCATTTCTGCGCCTTGTATGGCGTCTATGCGCGAAAGCCGTCCAACCATAGATTGATCGAGTGCCACTGGTTTTAACGTGTCTTTTGATAGCAATTCGAGTTCTTCAAGTGCTGTTTGAAGCTCTATAAGCGCTTGATGGAATGAGTCTAGGGTTGATCGATCCATGAGCTGGTTAGATGGCCGGGAGTTCGTTGATAGAGAAGGCTTGTTGGTCTAACCAAGGAGCAATTTCAGCCATCTGGATAACAATGTCATCAGCATAGATTGAGCGGCATATGTCCGCTATTTTCGCAGGCCAGTCGCCTAATTCGTTTTTGCGATACACCAGAGACAGGTATCGAGCATTGGCACCTTTGGTGAGCGATAGTACTTGAGTACCTTCGAGTAATTCTGGATATCGCACCAAGCAGAGACCTGATGTTAGCGCCCAACCTTGCCCAGATTGTACAAACCTCAGCATTGTCTGGGTGCTGTCTAGTTCATAGCTTGCATTGAGTTCTATATTTAATCGCCGAGCAATAAGATCCGTAAGGCTGCCCAGTCGAGATTGTCTGTTGTAATGGACAAAGGGAACATTCTCCGCTAACCATGTTGGTGTGACATCTCCGCCCTTGGCAAAGTGATTGGGGACAATCATTACAATAGGGTCTCTGAGCAGCGGAAGTCTCTGTAGCTCTGGATGTTGATCTATTGGGTCGCTGGTAATTAAAAGATCTAAATCGCGAGAGAGTAAAGCTTGAGTTAACGGTGACACTAACCCGGTGCGCAGCGCTAATTTGGAGGTAAAGGGCTTCACTTGTTGCATAAACTGGAGACCAGCGACATCACAAAATGAATCGATCATGCCAATTTTTAGAGGCAGGTTGCCAGCAGCAGATGCTTCACGGACATCGACCAGCATACGTTTAGTATCATTAATAAGGTTATCAGCATAGCCCTTGAGTACTTGGCCGCTAGGAGTCAATTTGATCGGTCTTGAGCGGGTAAGTACCAACTGAGTTTCAGTCTGCAGTTCAAGTTGTTTAATAGTCTGAGAGACGGCTGACTGAGTAATACCCAAACGTTCGGCCGCTTGGGTCAAGCTGTCAGCGTCGCTAACCGCTGAAAATACCCGCAGCGCGCTAATTTCTATATTACCGTTATTTTTCATTGGACTAGTGTAGCTCAAAAGTGATCAGAGAAAAGTTAAGCGCCACAGTTTTATCAGGCAGCAAAGATCATCTTAGCTACTTTTTATCAGCCGCTGCAATGCACTAACTCCTACCGGACAGCCACCATATTCCTGCATAGCGTCGAGTAGGCAATCCCAGAGGAATTCGACGCCACTAATATCGCTCAAAATATAAAATCCAGGGGTACTTCCAAGATCATTGCGAATAACTACCGCATTGGTTTTAGCAACCGATGTCTGTGCGATATCACCATGTGCAAATTTATGAGAGCGTAAATCGATGCCACAAATCTTAGAAAACATCTCCGAAGCCTGAGTACCGGTGACCGCCAGCCAGCAATGGCTATCACCACGAGGCAGAATATAGGTCTGTTTATCATAGTTCTGGTGGTCTATTTCCGCCTTGTGAGAGAGAGTTGCCACATCATTACTGAGAGCAAAAATATCACTGAGTATGAGTACTTCTTGATCGGATAATTTAGCGACTAAAGAGCCTGTATGCTGACACTTCGCAGTATTAGGCAGTGTCGGTAACTTCAGTTTTTGCGTCTCTAACCATGACGGTGCACCTGGGCCTTTAAAACCGAGGCGAGGCAAGGTCGAGAGATCACAGATGGCCAACATCTGAGCCTGTGAATACTCTTCTTGAATACTTTTAATATCACCGTAGTGCCCAACCAAGAGATTGCCGCCAAACTCCTTAAAAAGAGCATGACTGGTAACATGGCGTTGGTTGAGTGGACTGCGTCTTTTCACAGAGGTAGGATCTAAAGTAGCCATATTAAAGCTCCTGGCGCGCAGTGTTAGGGTCGTAAAAGGGCAGATCAACAACAGTGGCATTAACAAGTACACCGCCACTAGATCTAATCACAATAGTACTGCCGTTAGCGGCACTAGTGGGCGACACATAGGCAAGACCGATGGCTTTGTCCAGAGTTGGAGAGTAGTTACAGGAAGTTACCCGACCCGTCATGTGCTTACCATCTAAAATTAAATGACTCTCTTGGGGTATGGGTGATTCAATATCATTAACCACAAAGCCCACCAAGCTTCGCAGGCTCGGTTTCTTTTCTAACTCACTAAGGGTTCGACCACCGACAAAAAATGGTTTTTTCTTAGAGACTGCCCAACTCATTTGTACCTCATTGGGGTTAGACATAGCATCAGTATCTTGGCCGATAATGATATGACCCTTTTCTAAACGCAAAATTCTCTGCGCTTCAATGCCAAAGGGTTTAATGGCGTACTCGTTGCCTGCTTCTATTAGTACATCCCAGAGCGCTTCACCATACTGCTGAGGAACGTGAATTTCATAGCCAAGCTCCCCGACGAAGCCCACTCTAATTAGACGAGCAGGAATGCCAGTAACAGTGCCACTGCGAACACCCATATAGGGGAAAGCTGCGGAGGATAAATCAATATCGGTACACACTTTTTCTAATATCAATCGGGCATTGGGGCCTGCTATGTTGACGCCGCAATAGGCAGAAGTGACATTGGCAATGTCAACATTCAAGCGCCATTGAGCGTTCCATTTCAGCATGTTTTGGTAAACACGATCAACGCCGCCGGTAGTGGCGGTGACATAATAGTGGTTGTCACCAAAGCGGCAGGCGACTCCATCGTCAATAACAACACCAGCCTCATTGGTGAGCAACGCATAGCGGGCTCGTCCCACGGGTTGCTTCACAAAACCAAAGGTATAGAAGCGGTTTAAAAATTCCCCGGCATCGGGGCCACGCACTTCCAGCCCGCCCAGCGTAGAGACATCGACTAGGCCAACATTGTTGCGGACATTAGTGACTTCAGCATTAATACAGTCCTGCCGTGTAATATTATCTTGGGCATAATATGCGGGTCTAAACCAGGCGCCCGCTTGCAGCATCTCAGCACCGGCCTCTAGGTGACGGTAGTGCATGTTACTGCGCCGCGCAGGATAAAAGCTGCGACCAGCACTATGCCCTAATTGTTCTGCTGAAAACGGTGGGCGCGCAGTGGTTACGCCAGTGTCGGCCACTGTTCGATGGGTTGCGGCAGCAACTATTCTGGCTGCCGCCAAAGCGGAGTGACGACCCTGAGAGGGGCCCATACCGCAGGTGGAATAACGTTTTACTAGCTGGATATGCTCATAACCATCACCGGTAGCATTAACAATATCAGCAATAGTGAGGTCTTCATCATAATCGACAAATTCCTTACCTTTTGGGTGGGCAAATATTGGCCAAGGGTGATTGGGACTTATAGACCCTTTAGGGATGACTTCACCCACAGCGACCTGAGTAAAGCCAAGAGCGTTGGTGGCAATTGCGGCGGTTCGGCGAGCTTCTGCTAATACAGCATCAATATGCCAAAGACTATTTACGGAACCTGCGAGTTGCAATGTTTCTGGACAGTTGTTGAGCGTAAATATAGCCGATTGATCGTCATAACTAAGTTGCCCGCCCGCTTGACAGGCTAACTGATAGGCGGGGGTGTAGCCGACGGACATGCACAATAGATCACAATTAATGATTTCTCTATCATTGCCACAAATACCTTGGCCAATAATGTTACGCACCTCGACACTGGCAACGTGTACCTCTTTCTTACTGTGAGCCGAATATACTGCGCATCCGGTTTTCACCTTGATTCCTCTTGCGATAGCTGCTTTTGCGACTTCGTCATAATCAGGATTTGCGCGCAGATCAATAATCGCTTGAATAGCGACTCCGGCATCAAGTAGGTCAAGCGCTGTGCCATAACCATCATTGTTGCCGGTGAGGATGACCGCTGCTGAACCTGGTTTCACCCCATAGAGATGAACTAGCCTCTGCGCTGCGCTGCTCATCACCACGCCCGGCAAATCATTGTTATGAAACAATGCAGGCTGCTCAAGCGCGCCGGTGCAGAGAATAGTTTGCGTAGCTCTAACCTTATAGAGGCGATTTCCACAAATAATGGGTAGCCAATTATCGGCAAACCAGCCGTTGCATACCGCGTTGGTCATTACTGTAATGTTACTGTTGGCTTGTAATGCAGAGAGCAATTCCGTACGCAGTAATTTTCCTAGCGTTCCAGCGGCATCGAAGCGAGCATAGTTTAGTGAGCCGCCTAAGCTTGGGTTTTCATCGACTAAAAGCACTTCGCAGTTGTCTACAGCCGCATCAATTGCTGCCTGCATGCCCGCTGGACCGCCGCCAATAATTACCACATCATAAAATTTGTACTGTTTGTCGTAGTAAGGTGATTTTAGCTGTTGATCGATAACGCCTAGACCGGCCTTCTTACGAATCAGGGATGCCCATTTTTCCCACATACCACGAGGCTTAAAGAAGGCTTTGTAATAAAAACCAACGGGTAAAAAGCGTGAGAAAAGCCCCAACAATGCGCCGCGATCGTTCTCTAAGCTGCCGGTATAATTTTGTCCACTGACCTGCATGCCTTCTTTAATAAGTTCTTTATCAGCTAGTGCATTAGGGTTAGAGGGTAATTGCACCATTGTATTGGCATCTTGGCCGGCCATGGTTAAAGCCCCGCGCGGGCGATGATATTTGAAAGAACGACTCAATAACCATTGCTGATTAGCGAGTAAAGCACTTGCAATAGTGTCACCTTCAAAGCCATTAACCGTTTTGTTTTCAAATTCAAATTGCACCCCAATTTCGCGGTTAATTAAGCTTCCATAAGGCGCAGGTAGACGGGTATACATGATTAAACCTCCGTCTCTGGCGCAGTAAATTCAACTCGCTGTTGGTAGATTTCATCTGCCTTGAAGGTTCGAATCACCTCGTCGGTGATGGTGTTTCGCTCAGCTAAAAACCAAAACGAACTCGCTGAGTGGCACCACCACTCGGTGACCAGTCCGGCGACATTGTCATGAAAAAACACGTGCTCTGCCCAATCCCGGGCTGAGCTTGTACGATGATCAGGCATAACATGGTATTCACCACCATAGGTGAACTCAGATATATTTCGTTTACCGTTAAGAGGACAGGTGAGTAGTTTCATTAGTTATCCTTTTAGTGGCTGGCGGCGGTGGCGCCGGCTTCATTAACCTGCTCGAAACGATAAAAGCGTTCCAGTTCAAACGGCTTAATCAGATCAGGGACTTTTTTTGTAGCGACTAATTCAGCCATGGTGACACCGCAGATTGGCGTTGCCTTAAATCCCCAGGTGCCCCAGCCTGCATCGAGGTAATAGTTCTCTACAGGGCTAAGCCCCATAATGGGACTGTAGTCCGGCGTCATATCTGTGGTTCCAGCCCATTGGCGCAAAAGCCTGGCTTGGGAAAGGAATGGAAAGAGTTCTAGTGCGGCTGCGGATAAAGATTCGCGCTGATCAAGCGTTGCTCGCGTGTTATATAGAGGGTAGGGGTCTGAGCCACCACCAATTACAAATTCACCTCTAGACGTCTGATGGACATAGACGTGAACTTGAGGCGAGCTTACATGCGGAGTAAGAATCGGCTTGTAGGGTTGGGTGACCATGGCTTGCAGTGGATAGCAATGTATCGGCAGCGGTATACCCGCTTTTTTAGCCACGATTGAGCTGGCGCCTGCCACCGCTTGCACTACAGAACCGCACTCGACACGGCCGCGATTAGTCTTTACTGCAGTGACTCGTCCGTTGGTTATCTCGATATCTTCAACTTCAGTTAATTGATGTAACTCAACACCGCGATCACAGGCTCCTTTTGCGTAGCCCCATGCTACCGCATCATGCCGTGCGGTTGCTCCATCAGCATGCCAGAGGCCGGCCATTATCGGAAAGCGACTATCTTCTGACATATTTAGGTTTGGCACCAACTCAGCAATCGTTTGACGATCGACTAATTCTGAACGGACACCTAGATGCTGATTGACCTCGGCACGCCAACGAAAACTGCGGATGGCTGCATCGCTGTGCGCTAGCGTCAGTTGACCACGATTTTCCATCATTACGTTGTAATTAAATTCGTTACTCAGATTGTTGAATAGTTTGACCGACTCACTGTAGAATTTGACGCCGGCTTCGGTCAGATAGTTGGACCTAATTACAGCGGTATTGCGCGCCGTATTTCCGCCGCCAAGGTAACTTTTTTCAAGGATCGCAACATTGGTAATGCCGTGATACTTGGCAAGGTTATAGGCGATCGCTGCGCCGTGACCTCCACCACCAATAATAATCACATCGTAGTGTTTTTTGAGCTCTTTTGCGGGAGTAAAGTGGTGCTTGGCTGGGTAGTTTTTACTCAGACCGTATTTTAGTAATCCAAAAGGCATTCGCTTACTCTCTCTGCTCTAGATAGACGTTTCTACGGTTTAACTGCCTAAAAACACCACAGTTTTATTGCCGTCAAGAAATACTCTTCGTTGAATATGATACTTAACGGCCTTTGCTAGCGCTAAGCTCTCATTGTCACGACCTTCGCGAACTAGGTCATCAGGGCCGCAATTGTGGTCAACACGTGTTAACACTTGCTCGATGATCGGACCCTCATCGAGATCAGATGTAACATAGTGAGCTGTTGCACCAATGACTTTGACGCCTCGCGCATACGCCTGGTGATAGGGCTTAGCACCTTTGAAGCCGGGCAGGAATGAATGATGAATATTAATACATCGACCCGATAACTTTTCAGTAAGGTCATTGGATAATATTTGCATGTAGCGCGCCAAAACAACTAATTCAGACTCAGTTTCTTCGACAATTTCGAGCAGACGCTGTTCTTGCTGTGACTTGGTTGCTGCGGTTACGGGTAAATGGATGAAACGGATACCTTCACGCTCGACCATCGGGCGCAAATCTTGATGGTTGGAGATTACCGCAGTAATCTCCATATTGATTTCGCCTTTGCGCTGCCGATAAAGTAGATCGTCCAGACAGTGATCATATTTGGATACTAAGATAAGAGTTTTTACCGGCACCGATGGACTGTGAAAGTCCCACTCCATACCGAATTTTTCTGCGATACTCTTAAACGTTTCCGTAATTATATTGATATCAGGTGAGTTTTTTTGTCGGCGAAATACAGCCCGCATAAAAAACTTTTTAGTAGACTGGTCATCAAATTGTTCAAGGGCGCAAATGTAACAGTCTCTGTCAGCTAAAAAACTGGTGACCGCTGCAACGACACCGGTGGCTGCACGGCAGGTTCCTGTGAAAATAAAGTTGTCGTTGTCGATATTGCTGGTTGTCATTTGATGTACCTTGTGGAGGTTTAGGCTGTTCGTTAGTTTAACTCTTAACAAGCCAATAATCTTCATATCCTCTGCATTGAGGATGATGCAATGGAGAGCTCTAGTAGGTCAATTTTAATAGGATGGGATAAGTAAGTCTTATAGGCTAATTCGCATCGGCTTATACGGCTAAATACGAATGATTATCAGTTGTGTTAAGTCGAAAGTATGATATTATCCGCCTTAACAGTGACACAGTTATCATTTTTGGATGGGGCCTTGGATTTCTGCTTAAATTACGACTAAACTTCCCGCTTTGGAAACACCATTATTTCAGAATAACGCTCAATCAGAGGTTCTCTAAGTGGAAATTAACAAGCAGTCTGGTGAACAATTTATTGCATTGATGGGCCAGCGACGCTCTCATCCTCGCCTTGAAGAGCCCGCTCCGAGCGATGAATTAATGCAGTCTATTTTTACTGCATCGCTGCGAGCACCAGATCATATGCATCTGCGTCCTTGGCGATTCCTAACTATCGCAGGAGCCGATCGAGCGTTTCTCGGTGAGTTATTTGCGAAAGATTGTAAGTCTAATAATCCCGATGCGGACGCTATTAGTTTAGAAAGTGCGGCTAATAAGGCGTTTAGAGCACCACTTATTGTGGTGGGTGTAGCAAGTTACAAGGACCATGATCGCGTACCGAAAATCGAACAGTCTATAGCGGTAGCGGGTGTGCTTCATAATATGGGTATGGCCGTTTATGCCAGTGGGTTTGGCTCTGTTTGGCGCACTGGGCCTTATGCCTCATCAGCGACTATTAAGCAGGGCCTTGGTTTGACCGAGGGTGAAGAAATTGTCGGTTATCTCTATGTAGGTACGCCGAGTAAAGCCGATCGGCCTCTCAAACCGATTTCGGCGGAGGATTTTTTTAGTGCTTGGCCAGACATAAAATAAATCCAAAGTACCTACCTAATCAGTAACAAAGAACTAATAGATATTATAAGTATTAAGGATTTTTGAATGAGTATTGACCAAAGCCAACAGTTAGAAGAGATTTCTTCATTGCCGAGTAAAATCACCATTTTGTTTGGCTCTGAAACGGGTACTGCTGAGGAGTTTGCCTTTGACTTGGGCACGTCTGTGCAAAGCCAAGATTTTCTGTGTGAGGTGGGTGATTTAGATGATTATGAATCATCTAACCTGATTAATGAGAGTTTGGTAATTGTGGTAACTAGTACCTATGGAAATGGGGAAGCACCCTATAATGCAGAAGAGATGTATAACTGGCTGGAAACTCAAGAACCAGATCTAAGTTCAGTATCTTTTGCCGTCTGTGCGCTTGGCGATACTGGTTACCCGGCCTTTGCTCAAGCCGGGAAAGATTTTGATCGGCTATTAGAAGAGAATGGCGCGACACGTATTTTACCAAGGTTTGAATTAGACGCATGTTTTGATGAATCAATAGAGCCTTTTATCGAGCTAGTTCAAGGTTGGCTTGTGGAGCATGGTCAGAGTTACAAAAAATCTGTGCAGGCGAGCGTAAATTGAGAGTTGTAAGTTGAAGATTGGTTAGGCTGTACTGTTATTATTTGGGCAACTCACGGAGGGTGCAAAGCTTATAATGAAAATGTACTTAGGACGACCATCCCTTTTGATTATCATTGCTATCCTGTCTGGGTGCGCAACTTATCAGCCTTCTCAGACAGGCAACGTATGCAATATTTTCTGGGGCGAGACTGACTGGTACGAGGACGCTCGGGAGGCTAAAAAGCGCTGGGATATGCCAATTTCGATCATGATGGCGATCATGAATCAAGAGTCATCCTTTCGTTCAAGCGTGCGGCCTAAACGTCCTACGTTTCTATTTATTCCGCTGCCTCGCAAATCCTCTGCCTTTGGCTATGCACAAGCCCAAGATGCAGCTTGGAATGACTATCGAAAGGCGACAGGTAACTGGAGTCATGACCGCGATAAGTTTGCTGATGCGATTAATTTCATAGGCTGGTATACCGATACCAGCCATCGACGACTGGGTATTTCGAAGTCTGACCCCTACCGACAATATCTAGCTTATCATGAAGGTTGGGGAGGCTACTCAAGGGGTTCGTTCACCAAGAAGCCGCAGCTACTCAAAGTTGCTGCTAGCGTCAAGCGTCAGACCGGCACCTACAATAGCCAGTTAAAAAAGTGTCGGCCATTGTTAGACAAGGCGGTGAAAGGTTGGTTTTTTTAATTCAGTGATCTTAGTAACTGAATAAATTTGTCGCGCGGGTGACATCTGTTGACCCAAGTTTCCGGTAGTATTCCAAAAAGTGATTAAATATTAAGGTTTGTTATGTCAGCTGAGCATGTAGATGTCGTCATTATCGGCGCAGGGCTATCGGGAATTGGTGCGGCATGCCACCTCTCTCGGAATACACCCAGCAAAAGCTATGCGATCCTCGAGAGTCGATCTGCAATGGGGGGTACCTGGGATTTGTTTCGCTATCCTGGGATTCGATCAGACTCAGATATGCATACTCTTGGGTATAGCTTTAAACCCTGGAAACATGAGAAAGCCATAGCTGACGGACCAGCGATACTGAGCTATATCCATGAAACGGCTCAACAGTATGACATTGAGCAACATATTCGCTATAACCAAAGAGTAGAGCTCATCTCTTGGGACAGTGCCTCTGCCACTTGGACTTTATTACTAAAGGTGAGTGGCCAAAAAAATACCATAATGACCTGCAATTTCATCTACAGCTGCACAGGTTACTACCGCTATGATCAGGGTTATACGCCGGAATTCCCGGGTAGTGATTCTTTCAGCGGTCAAATTATCCATCCGCAACAGTGGCCGGAGAACCTAGATTATACTGGCAAGAAAGTTATTGTGATTGGCAGCGGGGCTACAGCTATAACCTTAGTTCCCTCTATGGCCAAGACCGCTGATCACGTAACGATGCTCCAGCGCTCGCCGACTTATGTGGTATCTCGACCATCAAAAGATAGTTTCGCCGCTAAATTAGAGCGATATCTGCCAGACCAGCTAGCCTACGCGCTGACGCGCTGGAAGAACGTTCTTTCGCAGATGATTTTATACCGTATGAGCAAGCGTCGACCAGAGTACGTTAGGGAAAAGTTGATTAAGTGGACGCAGCATTGGTTAGGCAAAGACTTTGATGTAGATACTCACTTTTCGCCGAGTTACAAACCCTGGGATCAGCGTCTTTGTCTGGTACCTAATGGTGATCTCTTTCGGTCTTTACGCAAAGGAACCTCATCGGTTGTAACCGACCATATTCGTAATTTTACGAAAACAGGCATCCAACTTAAGTCAGGTAAAACACTGGAAGCCGATATTATCGTCACTGCGACTGGACTGGAGTTACTGGCAATGGGGGGTATACAAGTAGAGATAGACGGAAAGTCAATTGATATTTCAGGCACCGTTCAGTACAAAGGCATGATGCTTAGCGACGTACCGAATTTCTTTTTTGCCACCGGTTATACCAATGCCTCATGGACATTGAAGTGTGACCTTACCAGTGAATATGTTTGTCGGTTGATAAACCATATGGACAAGACGAAAAAGCAACAGTGTGTACCGCGCACTGGAAATATGAGTTTTAATCGCGTCATGTCAATCGGATTAGAGTCTGGCTATATTCAGCGCTCTATTGATAAATTCCCTAGAGAGGGAGAAGTGGCGCCGTGGAAGCTCCAGCAGAGTTATTTCTTAGATCTTTTGCAGTTGAGGTATGGATCGGTCAAAGATAGGCAAATGGAGTTTTCCAGCACCACTAATGCGAATAAATCATCCAAAGTAGCCTAGTTAAGTGTTATTTAGTCAGGTAGGTGTTGCTAACAACTTCTGAGATATTTGCTTTGCTTTATAGCTGCTAACGATAAATACGCAAACGAAGGTAGCACTCATTAGCATGATGATGGTGGGTGCAGGTGCACTGTCGATAAAGAAGCTCAAATAAACACCGAAAAAAGAGCAGCATACTGATATGCCGACTGCGGTCACTATCATGGTTTGAAACTTAGTCGTCATTAAGTGGGCAGTAGCCCCAGGCGCGATCAACATTGCAATCACTAAAATCATACCGACGGCCTTGAGGGCGCCAACAATGGTTAAGGACAACAGCGTCAGGAGCCCATAGTGAAGTGTTCTGACTGGCAGTCCAATAACTTTTGCATGCTGCCGATCAAAGACAAAAACCAACAAATCCTTGCCTTTAATTAAAATAAAGGCAACCACTATCAGAGTGATAATTCCAGACTCAATGACGTCACGCCAACTAATGCCTAATACATCGCCAAATAAAATATGATCTAGGTGCACATTAGATTCAATTTTAGTCATCATGACCAAGCCAACAGCGAACATACTAGAAAAAACGACACCCATCACGGTATCTTCCTTCAGTCGACTATTTTCAGAGATAAAGCCTGTCGCCATAGCGCAGACCATACCGGCAGCAAAAGCACCAATGGCGAGTGGTATACCAAGAATATAGGCCAGAACTATGCCGGGTAGAACTGAGTGCGATATAGCATCGCCCATTAATGACCAGCCTTTAAGTACTAAAAAGCAAGATAGTATAGCGGTCGGTATGGCCACTAAGAGCACAATGGTAAACGCTTGCAGCATAAAGGTGAACGTAAACGGTTCGACTAGCACGGCAAGATTACCCATTGGTGCGCGCCCCAATCGTTAAGCCTTGCTTGGCCTTTAGTCGAGATGCCAGATAGCCGTGTTTAGGTGCAAACAGAAAAACAGTGATGAAAATACTCGATTGGAGCACTACAATAATTCCCCCGGTGGCGCCATCGACAAAAAAGCTTAGGTACGCACCCAATAGCGCTGTCCCAGCGCCGATGAACGCACTCAGCGATATGATAATGCCAAATCTATCGCTCAAAAGGTAAGCTGTAGCGCCTGGCGTTACCACCATTGCAATCACCAAAAAAGCGCCAACAGTCTGCAAAGCAGCAACGGTACATGCGCTAAGCAGCGAGAAAAATAATATTTTCAGTCGAGTGGGATTTAGGCCAATTGTTCGCGCATGATTTTCATCAAAAAACACTACTAACAGATCTTTCCACTTAGCCAATAAAATAACTAATGAGATACCAGCAATTAATACCAACTGGAGCGTGTCAGCGGGAGTAATCGCCAAAATATTACCAAGCACAATAGTTTGAATGTTAACTGACGCCGGGGAAAGTGAAATCATAAATAGACCGAGGCCAAAAAAAGAACTAAAAATGAGACCAATAATCGCGTCTTCTTTAAGTTTTGATCGCTGACTTAGGAACAGCATAGTGCTGGCCGCTAAGCCGCCTGAAAAGAAAGCACCCAGAGCAAAGGGTAATCCCAACATGTAAGCTCCAGCTACACCAGGAACAATGGAGTGCGATAGGGCATCACCAATCAGAGACCAGCCTTTAAGCATCAAATAAGCCGACAAAAAACCGCAGACACCGCCAACTAGAGCGCTAACACATATGGCATTAACCATGTATCCATATTCAAAGGGGACCAGCAGGGCATCCATTATTCTGGTTTCTCGGCACTATCAGGTACATCTTCGCCATAAAGTACAACGGGACGCTCGTCATCAGACAGGACGGTTACTTGGCGAGTGTCATCATCATCATGCAGTTGCTTACCCGTTAGAACAAACCGACGTAAAACACCACCAAAGGCGAGTTGTAAATTCTCCTGTGTAAAAACGCTTTTCGTCGTTCCAGAGGCAAGCACAGTGCGGTTAATTAAGACCGCACGATCACAAAATTCAGGGACACTACCGAGGTTGTGAGTGGACACTAAAATAACTTTCCCTTCTGACCTCATCTCCCGGAGTAAGGCCATAATTTGTTCTTCCGTTTTTACATCAACACCTGTAAAAGGCTCATCAAGCAGAACAATTTGACTCTCTTGAGCTAATGCTCGAGCTAAAAATACGCGCTTCTTTTGGCCACCTGATAGTTCACCAATTTGACGTCCACGGAAGGATTCCATGCCCACGCGTGATAGCGCCATCTCAACCATCTGGTGATCTTTTTGTTTGGCGCGTCTGAATATATTCATATGCCCGTAACGACCCATCATTACGACATCTTCAACCAATACCGGAAAATTCCAGTCGATTTCTTCACTTTGCGGCACATAGGCCACCTGGTTACTTTTTAGTGCTTTTTGAACGGTTAATCCAAGTATTTCAACCGACCCAGCAGCCAGAGAAACAAAGCCCATAATTGACTTAAACAGTGTTGATTTACCGCTACCATTGACTCCCACCAATGCAGTGATAGTGCCTCTTGGAAGACTAAAGGAGGTATTATGAATAGCCGTATGACCGTTTTTGTAAGTCACCGTAATATTTTTGACGTCTAATCCAATCATTACTGACTCAAACCCTCTGCTATGGTGGCCAACGTAACGCTGAGTAAATCAATATAAGTGGGTACTTTACCATTTTCTGAGCTCAATGAATCAACATACAGCACGCCTGCATAGGTTGCCGATGTCTCACGAGCTACCTGCTGGGCGGGTTTTGCTGACACCGTGCTCTCGCTAAATATGGCTTTGATATGGTGTTTGTTAATTTGGTCAATAACCCGACGCACCTGTTGAGGAGTTCCTTGACCATCAGCATTTATGGGCCACAAATAAGCCTCTTTTAATCCATAATCCCGCGCCAAGTAGCTAAAGGCTCCCTCACTAGTCACCAGCCATCGGTTACTGTCCGGCAAGCTGTCTAGTTTGGCCTTAAAGGGTGCAACTGCGGCGAGTACCTCAGCCCCATAACGCTTAGCGTTCGCATTGTAAATTGCTGCGTTGCTGCTGTCATAGCGCACCAAGGCGCGACGAATATTATCTATATAGATGAGTGCATTGGACGCCGACATCCAGGCGTGAGGATTTGGTTTTCCTGAATAGGGCCCCTGTGATATACCCATTGGCTCAATACCTTCAGTTACTATCACCGAAGGCACCTCCCGCAAATTACGGAAGAACTTTTTAAACCAAAGTTCTAGGTTAAGCCCATTATAGACAATTAGGTCTGCGCCTTGGGCACGCCTTATATCACCGGGGGTCGCCTGATAGTTATGGATTTCTGCGTCTGGTTTGGTGATCGACTCCACAATGGCTGCATCACCGGCAACATTTTGCGCAATATCTGCAATGACTGTGAAAGTGGTGATAATCTTGAATTTTTCTCTATCGATAGCGAAGGCGCAGGTGCACCAAAAAACAGAGATGCCGATAATAATAGCTGTGCGGAGCATGGGCCACCTTGAGTAAGCTGAATCGCTAGGATATTACCTATTTGATAGCAACACCAATACGCAGTTTGCGTATTAACGCTTTGGGGCATCCATAGCCTGACGACTGTTAGCTTTTGCGTGTGAATAAAATGACGCTTATGTCGCAACAAAAAGAGCCAACAAATTGAGGCATAAAATTTCTTTATACCTCAATCATAATGGCCAATTTACTAAGCTGACATCAGACGTTCCTTGGCGGAAGTATACTGACTTTCAATCTTATCGACTAGGTCTTGAGTAGTAAGAACGGCTTTTATTGCGCCAATACCTTGCCCGCAACCCCAAATATCTTTCCAGGCTTTTGCAGATGAATTGCCGCCAGAACCGAAGCTCATTTTGGAGGGGTCGCTCTCGGGGAGATTATCCGGATCAAGACCAGCAGCTACAATTGATGGCTTCAGATAATTGCCATGAACACCAGTAAACAGGTTGCTTAGTACAATATCTGAGGCGTCACTATCAACCAGTGACTGTTTGTAAGGCTGTTCAGCATTGGCTTCTTGAGTGGCAATAAACGAAGAGCCTATATAGGCAAGATCTGCACCCATCGCCAGAGAAGCGAGCACTGCTTCGCCATTAGATATGGAACCAGATAATAATAGAGGGCCATCAAACCACTCACGAATCTCTTGAATTAACGCAAACGGAGATAGAGTTCCGGCGTGCCCTCCGGCTCCTGCTGCAACTGCAATAAGACCGTCTGCACCCTTTTCAACAGCCTTCTTGGCAAAGCGATTATTAATAATGTCATGCAGAACAATCCCGCCGTAAGAGTGGATCGCTTCGTTAACAAATTCTTTGGCACCAAGCGATGTAATTACGATGGGCACCTTCCACTTTACACACATTTCCACGTCATGCTGCAAACGGTCATTTGAACCATGTACGATTTGATTCACAGCAAAGGGCGCCGAAGGCTTGTCCGGGTTTGCCACATCATATTCGGCTAGCTCAGTAGTAATTCGCTCCAACCAACGATCTAGCTCTGCAGCAGGTCGTGCATTTAAGGCTGGAAACGAGCCAACTATACCTGCTTTACACTGAGCAATCACCAAATCTGGGGTCGAGATAATGAAAAGAGGGGCGGCGACAATGGGTAATCTTAGTCGCTCTGAAAGTATTGGAGGTAAAGCCATTGTTTAATCCTATTATGCTGTGAGTTATCAGGGGTAGTTCTTATTAGGTGTTGCTTTTACGCTCTGGCGCTTTTGTTCAAGACATGCAAACTTGATCTTTTCATGGGCCAAATAGCCAACGGCTGTATCTTAACTCTCATACTTAAAGTCGTATAGTACGAATGGATTACAAATAGTGACTCCTGAGTCGCAATATAGCTGGTGCGAGAGTTAAGTAATAATGTGAAAAGGTCGCTAAACGATGACATTTTTTTATTAGTCGACTTCAGGGTGTTGCTAAACCAGACCGACCTACACAGGATCCATACTTTATTTAGAGTAGTGTATTTGGTTGCACAAGTAATGAGTTCCAACCATAGGTGCGTTGTCGTACAATAAGTCATTCATTAGGGGCAACGTAATTAATGACAGCTATAATAAAAATTTCTAATGTCACCCAAGCACTTATCCTAGCGATTGTTTTATGGTCCTTTTACGCGGTTATGCTGCTCGATGATCCCAGTGTGTATGCTGAAAATAATCTGTTGGAAAGTACCCAAGCATTGACTCTTGCATTGGCATTGGTGTTTTTTTTAGTCCCTGTCTTTGACTCCGTTCGGAACGATCGATTGATTGCTGTTTTCATGTCGCTGCTATCGTTAGGTTTTATTTTACGAGAGCTGGATGTCGAGCAGTTTGATCTGCCAAATATTTTGATTTTGCTAGGTTCAGGTAAAGGTCGCAATCTCTTGCTGGGCACTGGGCTTTTACTGACTTTAGCAACTGCATTATTTAAGTTTCGTTATTATTTAAGCCTGTCACGCTGTTTTTTCCGCCATGGCGCTGGAATAGCGACTTTGTTTGCGGGTTTATTCCTTGTCATCGGCGATATGTTTGAGAAAATTGACATCCCTTATCACGTTCTATACGAAGAGAGCTTAGAGCTTGTAGGCTATGCTATTTTGTTGCTGGCGGCTTCAAAGCTGGCTCGTCGTGAAGTAAAGTCTGATACTTTTATCCGCTAAAAGTCAGACCTTTAACGAATAACTATTCATATAGGTTAACAACAGTCCAGCAAGGATCTGTAGGCATTCGAATGCCTGGTGACTTTCACTTTATCTGTTCCCTCTAAACCCAAAAAACCCCACCCTTTAGAGGTGAGGTTTTACGTGTTTGGTGCACTCGGGTGGATTCGAACCACCGACCGCTCGGTTCGTAGCCGAGTACTCTATCCAGCTGAGCTACGAGTGCATTTTTTCTCTCATTTCTGAGGTCGCTCACTATAGGTGAGGGGCGTGGTTGAGTCAACAGATGGTCGCCGCTGGATGGCAAGTTTTCCAAGATCAGTGCCTAGCTTTTATTGATTTTAGGGTTTCGCCAAGAATTAAAGCATGAATTCCTACGCTTTTCTTTTAGAACTGTGAACTGGCACACCTTATTGGTATTTATTGATCAGCTTTAAGAGCGTATATTTTAATATCATTTGTTAGGGGAACAGGGATGCTTACTCTATTGATTAAAGCCTTAAAGGCGCTTAATTCAGATTATAGTCCGGTACAAATTAGTTTGGCGGTATGTCTTGGTATGATCATCGGGCTTACACCTTTGGGATCTGCCCATAACGCTATTGTGTTGTTATTTGTACTTATGGTGAGGGTCAATTTAGGTATTTTCTCAGTAAGTTTGGTTTTATTTTCTGGGTTGGCATATCTTATTGATCCCCTTAGTGAATCATTTGGTTTTTGGTTGTTACATTTAGCAGCCTTTGAAGACCTATGGGCCTCTTTATATCAGGTGGGTGTTTGGCGATTACTTGAGTACAACAATAGCTTGGTAATAGGCAGTTTTATCGTCTCGATGCTACTGACTCCGTTGGTGTTTATGGGTACTAAGGTGCTGGTGGTGCAGTACCGCGAAAAAGTGATGACTTGGGTACAAAAAAGTCGTTTTAGCGTCTGGATCAAAAGCGGCAATATTTTTAGTGCCTACCAAAAACTTCAGGGATAGTAAGCATTATGATGAATTGGATAAGGTCGTGGGGTATTGCGTTGTTTGCTGTGCTCACGCTAATTTGGGTGCTATCTATCGATTGGCTGGTAAAAAGTGCCATTATTGCTTATGGCACTGAGCTTAATGGCGCTCAGGTGGAGCTAGAGTCTGCAGAGTTAAGTCTGTGGCCAGCAGGGCTTGAGTTGATTAATCTTCAGGTCACCGATGCTTATAACCCCATGTTTAACCGCTTCGAGGCAGGCAGTATTAGTGCCACACTGGATTCTGCGCTGTTGTTGCGTCGGCAAGTGATCGTTGAACAACTGGATATTATCGGCGTGCGAATGAATAGCCCGAGAATCCGTTCAGGGGCCACCAAAGACACACCGATTGTTACAAATACTGGGTTTGATTTTGGCGGCCTTATCCCTGATGTGTCCCTGCCAGATATGAGTTTATTGTTGGCCGACGCGCAGCAACAGGTGAACGCTGAGATTGCTGGAATTGAGCAGGAAATCGTGGATATTGAGCAGCGTTGGCGCAATAATATCGAGCAGTTACCCAGCAAAGATAAGCTTGCCGAATATCGTGCTCGATGGGACAAACTGAGCAATGCCAGCTTCATGGAAAAGATGCTTGGGGCAAAAAAACTAAAGAATGATGTGAGTGGTGATTTGAAGTTGATTGAGTCTTTTAATCAGCAGTTGAAGGATGATCGTGGGCTGATTTCTGGGCAAATTGATCGGGCCAAAGGATTACCTCGTGCCCAGGCAGATCGGACGATGCAGAGTGTAGGTTTGTCGAATGAAAATGTCGCCTTTGTACGCGCTATTACCGGCGACCAGATTGATCAGTGGGTGACTAGGGCAAAGACCTTTAGTGAATCGTTATCGAGCAATACAGTTGAACAGGCACCCAGTCGAGGTACAGGGCGCTGGGTTACTTTTGCGGAGGATGAGCCACTGCCGCAAGTATTAATTCGTCGAGGCCAGTTTAATGGTGTGCTGCAGTTGGCTGCCAGCAATATGAGAGTGGATGGTAAATTATCAGACATCGCTTATCCACTTGAAGGTTATAGTCAGCCGGCGGCACTGGTTATAACCGCTAGGGATGACGAGAATGCCAGCCTTTTGTTTGAGGTCACTATTGACCACAGGCAAGCAGACTTTTCTGATGATTTTAATCTTGAGGTAATGAATCTTCCTATCAGCGAGTTGGCCCTTTCTTCGGGGGCCGAGAAAACCCTCTTACTGGAAGCCGGCAACTTAAATTTTATTGCTAGTGGCCGGGCTTCCCCAGATACAGTTTTGGCCAATGTAGTGGCTAAGCTTTCTGATCCCAGACTAACTACTGATACAGATCTAGCTACTAAGAGCGAGCAATTCCTGGCCGAGACTTTGAATACGCTTGATAGCGTTGATTTGCAGGTCAACGTCAGCGGTGCACTACAAAATCCAGATGTTAATATTGCATCTAATTTAGATAAAATTTTGGCCGCCGGACTCAAGTCTCAAATATCGGCACAGACAACTAAGTTTAAACGGCAGTTTACCGACCAGTTGGGTGAGCAAACCTCGGGCCAGTTGGGTGCGCTCAGTGCCAAGGGTGATTTTCTTAAGGATATTCAGGCGCTGTTAAATGATCGAAAAGCAGCCATGCCGAGTTTTTAGTTTCGATACTAGTAGCTGATAGGCACTGCCATGGTTTCTTTGAGTTCTTCCATGACTACATAGCTGGTGGACTCCTGTACCGCCGGCAGTTTTAAAATTCGATGACCCAACAGCTCTCGGTATGCAGCCATGTCTGCGACTCGCGCCTTTAGTAAATAGTCATAGTTACCTGAGACCAAAAAGCAACTTTGAATGTTTTCTAGATCGATCACTGAGCGACGAAATTCCTCGAAGTTTTTTTGCGATGTGTGGTTGAGGCGGATCTGCACAAAGACCACTAGGGCTGCGTCGAGCTTTTGTGAACAGACTTGTGCACTGTAACCAAGAATATAACCATTGCGCTCCATACGTTTAACGCGATCAATACAGGGAGTGACCGATAGGCCGACTTGGCGGGCAAGTTCGGTGTAGCTGATGCGTCCGTCCTTTTGCAAAATCCGCAAAATATTGCGATCAATCTTGCCGAGATTATCCGCTCCATCCGTTGTGGTTTTCATATTCCCCTCCTAAAGCTATAACAGTGAATTTTATTGTTTAATTCGTATTATGCATAAAATTACTGGTTAATTGGCATAATTAAGTAATAAATAATATGCCTAATAGCTAAAATAGCAAGATAAATTGTTAGTCTTTTTAGCTTTTTCAAAAGGAAATAAGCATGTTAATAGGTGTACCCAAAGAAATTAAAAACCATGAGTACCGGGTAGGGTTAACGCCTTCCTCCGTAATGGAGTTAGCCAAGCATGGTCATCAGGTCATGATTGAGCGCAATGCTGGCGCTGGCGTTGATTTCAGTGATGATCAATACCTAGTTGCAGGTGCTGAGATTGTAACCACCGCCGAAGAAATATTTGCCCGCAGTGACATGATTATTAAAGTGAAAGAACCGCAGCCCCAAGAATGCAAAATGCTTCGTGCAGGGCAAATTTTATATACCTATTTGCACCTCGCGCCAGACCCGGACCAAACTAAATTACTGGTTGAATCTGGTGCTACATGTGTTGCCTATGAGACGGTGACTGATGCAGACGGTGGTCTGCCACTCTTAGCGCCCATGTCAGAAGTTGCTGGACGCATGTCTGTCCAGGCTGGCGCTCATCATTTAGAAAAAGCGCAGGGTGGTCGCGGTGTTTTGTTAGCGGGTGTGCCTGGTGTTGCTCCTGCAAAAGTACTGGTCATTGGCGGTGGTGTGGTGGGTGACAACGCTGCACTGATGGCCGTTGGCATGGGTGCCGATGTGACTATTTTGGACCGCTCTATTCCTCGTCTTAGACAGTTAGATAACGAGTATGAGGGTCGCGCTCGATGTGTGTTCTCCACCAATGCAGCTATTGAAGAATATGCTTTAGAGGCGGATTTAGTGATTGGTGCTGTACTCGTACATGGTGCAGCAGCGCCCAAGCTACTGAGTAGTGATTTGGTAAAGCGTATGAAAAAAGGAGCTGTAGTAGTCGATGTGGCTATTGATCAAGGCGGCTGTTTTGAAACGTCAAAGGCAACAACCCATGACCAGCCTACCTATATTGTCGATGAGGTTGTCCATTACTGTGTGGCTAACATGCCCGGTGGTGTTGCTCGCACCGCGACCATGGCGTTAAATAACGCAACCTTACCTTATGCCATTGCCCTGGCTAATGATCCGATTAATGCCTTGCTTACAAATGCCAACTTACAGAATGGTTTGAATGTCCATAAGGGCTCTGTCACTTACAAAGCCGTGGCGGATGCTTTGGGTTATCCCTATGTACCGGCGAATGAGGCTTTAAAAGCCTAATCGCAGTGACAGTAATTTAGAAGGGTACTTCGGCAATCACTACTGCACGAATGGGTGCTGGGTGTCCTTCAGCTGTTTTAGTCATGTCAGTAGGGTCTAGGAAGTCTGCAAGAGAATCATAAGTCATCCAGTCGGTACTGCGCTGTTCCTCAATGCTAGTCGGGCTGATATCCACCACTCGGGGGTTGACAAAACCTTGCTTTCTCAGCCAGCTCACCAAGGTGTCTGGCGAGGGAAGGAACCATACATTGGGCATTTTTCCATAGCGTCCCTCAGGGACTAAAACTTGTCCTTCTGGGCCATCAATCACCAAAGTCTCAAGCACCAGTTGACCGCCAGGTCGCAACAGTTCGCGCAATTCGCGTAAGTGGTCCATGGGAGACCGCCGATGATAGAGAATACCCATAGAAAAGACGGTATCAAAGGCGGCCATTTTAGTCGGCATGTGTTCTATGCCTAATGGCAGTACATCTATTGGTAGTTCAGCCCCCGCATATTTTTTAATGGCATTAAATTGAAAGATAAACTTTGCCGATGGGTCTATGCCGATGACGCGGCTGGCACCTGCCCCGAGCATGCGCCAACAGTGGTAGCCATTACCACAGCCGACATCCAAAATCAGGCGGTTTTGTAAAGATTGTAGGTGCGGTAAGATACGTTCCCATTTCCAATCAGAACGCCATTCTGTATCGATAGCCATGCCGAATAACTCAAAAGGACCTTTGCGCCAAGGATGCAGCCCCATAAGACTTTGTTGCAACTGATCAAGCTCCTTGGAGGATATATCTGCAGTATGCCCTATGGTTACTCCGGCGTTAAAGTCAGAATGATGTACGCTTATATCCGGTAGGCTCTCCAATGCAGCCAGCCAGCCAGGCATATCTCCCCAACGGCGCCCATTCAGACGTTCCTCAATTAATGCCGGTAAGGTCTCATGCCAAGACTCTAAATCAGAGTTTTGTAGCCAGTCGAAAAAAGGATGGTAGTTAATGGCAGAAGGAAGCATTGGCGCACCCAAAAATGAAAGACCATAGTGTAAATGATTTCGCTGAATGGCTCGCACCCTTTTGGGTCTTGGTAATGATTTAAAGGAGGTATTCTATAAGACTAAAATTAGTTGCGACCTCATAGGTGATTGAAGAGTTTGAAGGGCAATTTGAGTAACGACCAATATCCATTAGGATATTTTTACCGTAAAGGCTGCCAACAGGTGCATAATTGCGCGGGCAAACGTATTATTAATGTAGTGAAAGCATTGAGGGCAGTAAAAATGAGTGAAGAGCGCTTTCAGGCACTGGAAGAGAAGTTGGCTTTTATAGAAATGGCCAATGTTGAGATGGGAGACGAGATTTTTAGGCAGCAAAAACAAATAGAGGTGCTAACTAAAGGCCACCAAATGTTATTGCAGCGAATAGAGACTCTTCAAGACACCGCCGGACAAGATAATGAAGATGATAATGAGCGGCCACCGCACTACTAAGTAAATGTGATAGAAATGGCCAGTTAAACATTCAGTAAAAAGGGGTTACAGATGTCAGAGTTAAATGAGCAGGTAAAAACCAATATTGATGGCGTTTTTACACGCCAGCAGCGTTATGCGCTGGAGCTAAGAAAATCAGATTATAAGAAGCGTCTAGCGGTTCTTGATCGTTTTGAAAAAGTGTTTCGTGATTCTGAGGAAAAAATCTATCAGTCAGCTGCAGACGATTTCTCCAAGCCGCAGGCGGAGGTCGACATGTCAGAGATCATGGCGGTACTGGCCGAACTAAAGCATGTGCGTAAAAATCTGAAAAAGTGGATGAAACCTGTTTCAGTAATGCCCACTGCGAGCATGATTGGTACCTCCTCAAAAATCGTCAAAGAACCCAAGGGTGTGACTTTAGTCGTTTCACCATGGAACTACCCGTTTAACCTAACGTTTGGGCCAATGATTTGGTCAATCGCCGCAGGTAATACCGTTATTATAAAGCCGTCTGAAATGACGCCGCACATGTCTGCGGTCATCGCTGAAATTGTTGAAAAAGCCTTTAGTCCTGAAGAGGTGAGTCTGTTTCAAGGTGAAGCGGATGTAGCTAGCTACCTTACAGCGCTACCATTTGACCACATCTTTTTTACTGGCAGTCCTGCGGTAGGTAAGCATGTGATGGCAGCAGCGGCTAGGAATTTGACTTCGGTCACCTTAGAGCTTGGCGGGAAAAGCCCAGTGATTGTGGACAAATCAGTGAATATTAAAAAGGCAGTGCAGTCGATTGCTTGGGGCAAGTTCACTAACAATGGTCAAACCTGTATTGCGCCGGACTATCTCTATGTTCACGAGTCAATTAAAGAAGAATTTGTCAGTGAAATGACCGACTGCATTGAGAAGCAATATGGACTCGGTAATGTCGCTAAGGATAACGGGGATTACTGCAGAGTGGTTAATAGCAGCCACTATCAGCGCATTAGCCGCTTACTCAGTGATGCACAGGAGCAGGGAGGAAAGTTGATTACTGGTGGGCAAACCGATGATGCGAGTCGGTTTATTGCGCCAACACTTATTGAGGGTATGGCGGCTGATTCTGCGATTATGCACGAAGAAATTTTTGGGCCATTACTTCCAGTGATCACCTTCTCAGATATTGACGAAGTGGTGACTTATGTTAACAGCAAGCCCAAGCCATTGGCGTTGTACATTTACAGTACTGACAAGAGTAGTATTGATAAAATACTCAGCGAGACCAGTGCAGGCGATACATGCGTCAATCAGACCATGATGCATTTCTTGCACCCCAATTTGCCTTTTGGTGGCGTCAACAATAGTGGTATTGGAAAGTCCGGTGGCGTTTGGGGTTTCAATGCTTTTACGCATGAGCGGAGCGTGTTAACTGATAAGTTCAGCTCGGCTTCCATGTTGCATCCTCCCTATACTCCGAAGGTGCGAAAGATGATTAAAATGGCTATGAAAATGACAACCTAAGATCTTCTAGGATTCTTTAATAGCGACCAATGAGCAAAAGTTAAAACACTGAAACCAAGGGCTTGCGGATTGAAAACCGCAGGCCCTTAATCGTTGTATATGCGCGTCTAATGTTTCCGGTATTAACACATTTTCGATAGAGTCACGCTTCTGACTGATCTCCAAGTCACTGTAGCCTTGAGCCCGCTTGAACTGATGATGAAGGTCACTTAGCAATGTATTCAGACTTTCAGGTTCAAAGTGCAGTTTTTCTGAAATAACCAAACATCCGCCAGGGTTTAATCCCGCATAGATTTTTTCTAATAGAGCTAATCGTTCCGCCATGGGAATAAATTGTAGAGTAAAGTTCATCACTACCATCGATGCATTGTTAATTACTGTATCGCAGATATCTTGATTGACCAGTTCGGTGCTAACTGCCGAGGCGACTGAGGCGAGTATGGTGGCACATTTATCCAACATAGCGGAGGAGTTGTCTACCGCAATAATCTTCGCGTTACGACCTTCAATCCGCGAGCGCATCGCCACTGTCGAGGCTCCTAAAGAGCAACCTAGATCATAGCAATGACTGTCGGCTTGCACGTAGCGAGATGCCAGCTCACCGCAGTGGGCTAGAATAGTCTCATAGCCAGGCACAGAGCGCTTAATCATGTCTGGAAAGACATCGACCACAGCTTGGTCAAACACAAAACCTGGCACTACGCCCAGCGGATGAGCAAATAGGTTGTCTTGATTCGAATCATTCATGAGCTCATACCGCGATCGTGGTTAAACCCGTTGTAGTCGCCAAATCGACATTGGTAATAACCGCGGTCTGCGCAAATTCTTGGCGCAGGTACTGGTCGGCGACGCGCTTTAAATCACTTTCAGTCACTGCCAATACGCGAGTTCTGAATGCCATAGCAGATGCCTTACTACGGCCGTTGAGCTCAGCGTGGAACGCTTGCATGGCTTCGCCGGCAGGAGAACTTGGTTTGTCCAGACTGCCTATGACGCCGAGAATTGCTTCCTCGATCTTGTCTGCACTGACAGGCTTTTCAAGCAACCATTTGATTGATTGGTCGAAGTCATTGAGCGTGCCTTCAATACGCGGATCTCTGTAAGAGAAGAAGCGGAATGCACCTGATTGATTATCTTGTGAGGCGCCACCACCATAGGCACCGCCCTGTTCGCGAATGGCACGATGCAAGAAACCATTGCGCAATACCCCGCCCAGTACAATGAGTGGCGCGGCATCTGCGTGACCGGCAGCCACTGTCGGGTAGGCACGGGCACAAAAACTTACTTGTGTGTTAGCAGTCCAGCAATGATTTACCGGTGCCAACGAGGGTTGGTATTGGATCAGGTTAGACGCTGAAAAAGACGGTTGTGCTTGATGGCTAAAGCCACTTTGCATCTGTGCTGCGAAAGCGTCTAAACGCTCATTCTCAGCCACCAGCAGGTACTGGCGAGGCTGTTGTAGAACCTTGGCATGAATTCCTTGTAATTGTGAGGCTAGTGCAGCCAACTGATGATGGTCATCAAGGGAGTTATCAAGCGTCTTGAGTAGCGATAAGCCGTTCAATCCACCCCATCGCTGAGTGAGGTGACCGCTAGCTGACATTCCACTGGCGGCGGCAGTCATGGCCATAACATGGCCATTACCGACGATAGATGATTCGCGATAGCTACGAATTTGCGCCACTAACTCGCGTAGTCTGGAGAGTTCATCAAAGCGTGTTTGCTCTATAGACTGCTGCATTAGGTCAGTCATTGCCCACTGATTAGAGGCTAGTCCTTTAGCGGAAAAACTGATATTGCCATGCAGTTTTTCTAAGTCATCTTTATCGGTGCGCACATTGGCCGAGGCAGAATAAGAACCTACGACACTGGAGTGCCAAAGTTGCGTTGCCATATAGTCTTTGTCGCCAACACCCATTTCGGTGGCGCAGGTGCTGTACAGAGGCAACAGATCCATTTCTTCGCTAGTCAAATCCGGCATGGCCATAATAACCTGCTGATAGACTATGCCGTTGGTGCCAGCGTTGTAGCTGGTCAATGGCAAGGGCGCCTGAGTAACCGTGTGCTTTTCTGCGTAGAAAATATCTTTGGGAATATCCTCGATACCGACCTTTGGTAATATATCGAGATTCTCTTCCATCTCTTGCCGTTGTTTAAGCGCGATAGCCTCATCGACGATTTGTTGCTTGCGCTCTTCACTCAAGCCCTGTTGGATTTCTGCGAGACGATCTTTTTCTTGTTGCTCTTTAAGTTTGCCTAAATCTGTATCCGGCTTCATTACCAGACGTAGTCGATGTTGATTGTTGAGCAACAGATCACGCGCCAAATGTTTTATAAATGCTGGGTCTTTAATGTCTTCTTGCAGCTTGGCCAGCACGGGGTCAAGATTCAGTAGAGAGACTGGATCACCGCGATGCGTGGCACTGGTCAATGCAGTGAGAATTAACTGCAGACCGTAGGGGTAGCCGCCGCCGGACACTTCGCGTTGAGATAGCTCCAGCTGGTGTAAGCTGGCTTCGACCTGCTCTTGGGGAAGTCCATTATCAGCGACATTTTGCAAGACGCCTAGAATAAGGGCTTCAACGGCGTCGGCATTTTCCGGGTTTGAACCTTCAACACCACAGGCGAAAATGAGTTCTTTTTGCGAGTCTTCAAGTCCGCACATGGGTGACGGAGACGTCCCCAGATCAGTGGTCTCAAGGGCTTGTTGCAATGGAGAGCCACTGTTGTCCAGTAATACGCTGGAGAGTAACCGCGCACACATGGTTGCTTCCAGGTCGGTTGCGTCGCCCAGTAGCCATGACAGTACTATGTGACTTTGATTGTCAGTACCCTCGGGTTCATCAAACGCATAGGCTTCTTCAACATACTGCGGACAGTCATAACGCTGTTCGTTATTGACCTCAATATGGCAGTCGAGTTTGTCAAAACGGCTCAGCGCATTGTCTTCGAATTGGGCTTGATGCTCCTCAGCAGGAATATCGCCGAAAGTAATAAAAATAGCGTTGCTGGGATGATAATGAACATCATAAAAGGCTTTAAATTGTTCATAACTAAGATCTGGAATATCCGTAGGGTCGCCGCCGCTATTGTAGTGGTAGGTACTGGTTGGACAGAGATGCTTGGACATGGTTTGCCAGAGAGTTGAGTTAACCGAACTCATGGCACCTTTCATTTCGTTGTAAACCACACCTTTAAAGGTCAGTTCGGAATTTGAATCTTCGGCATCGGCAAATTCTAACCTGTGCCCCTCTTGGGCAAAATCAAGGGGATCTAAGCGTGAGAAAAATACTGAATCAAGATACACGCCGAGCAGATTGTTAAAGTCTTTTTTGTTTTGACTGGCAAATGGATAGGCTGTCCAATCGGAACTAGTAAAGGCATTCATAAAGGTATTGAGCGACCGTCGGATCATCATAAAGAACGGATCACGCACCGGGTACTTTTCACTACCGCAAAGCGCTGTATGCTCCAATATATGCGCTACACCTGTGGAATCTTCGGGTACCGTACGAAGAGCAACCAAAAATACATTTTCTTTGTTATCAGAGGCTAGATGAATATGCTGAGCACCGGTCACTCTATGTCGGTACTCTTGGTAACCTATCTTTAGAGATGGTATTTCTTGGCTGCGCAATAATTCAAAGGCGGGGTTAGTCTGATCGGTCATTCTATTTAGCGCTCCAGAGAAAATCTTGGTTGGGTTCCTTTACAGGCGTCGCCATTCTACGCGAATCCACGGCCATGAGAAGTCAAAATATAGAACACTATTTAACCTCCATTGCTTTGTGTACGTTGGCGATACAGAATTGGTGTTGTACCTTGCCAGCGTTTAAATGCACGATAAAAAGTACTCGGCTCGCAGAAACCTGTCAGATAGATAATTTCGCTAATGGCTTCATTAGTTTCCGAGAGTAAGCGCAGCGCTAGGCGATGGCGTAGGTCATTGAGTATCTTTTGAAAGCTTGTGCCGGCAATATTGAGCTGATGACGAAGATGTCTTGGACTCATGGCCATTAGCTTGGAGACCGAGATCAAACTAACATCACCAGATTCGAGAAGGCTGGCCATATGGTTGCGCACTTTCTTGATCAAATCACCCTGCTTTAGAATTGCCAGGTGCTGATCGGCGGCCTGCATGTGCAAATCGAGTAATTGTGGCTCGGCATACAGCGATCGATAATTCAATATTTCGGCACTGAAATAGAGCTGGAAAGACTCAGCATTAAATTCAATAGGGCATCCAAAGATTCGCTGATATTCGGCAATATCAGTATTGGGAGAGTGATTAAATACCACCTTATCAGCTTTAAAAGCGCCATCCGTAACCGCCTCAAATACTTTAATCAAGCCCAATACCATGGCCTCTGCAAGATGTGATGTGGCATATTGATGATTTGAAAAGTAACTGGTTAAACAGGGGTTGGGAGATTCTTGGACCGACCCATGGAGTGCGTCACTGATTAAACGCTGGTAGTTCATCACTCTCTTTAGGCCATCGCCAAAGGTTTGGCTGCTTAATAGGAGATACTCTAATATTTGTCCCTTATAAACTGGCATTTTTTCACCTAAATGCAAACCTATGCAGGGATCGCCAGAGAGTTCCACAGCCGCTTTCCAAAACAGAGGCTGAGCGGCAAATGGCGTGCGCAAGTTGGCTTGATATAGTTTAGAGGGGTCAAATCCGGAGCGACGCAACACCTCGTCGGCATTCACGTCGAGTGCCTGAAGGCCCTTGTAGGCTAAGCGCACCAGTGCACCAGAGTCTGTTAATCCAGTCATAAAAATTCCCATTCAGGGTGTTATGATACACAATTGACCCAAATGACAAAACCGCTGTGTTTTTTGCTAGTGACATTGGCCCTAAGACCACATATTGTATCACTATGACAGATTCTATCTCCCAGTTTGATGCGTTACCTATTTCTCCAGCTCCGGAGCTGCTTAGCGAACTCCCCAGTTTGTTGGGCCTGTTTGGAAAAGCGATGGTCAAATCAGATACTTTTCAGTTAGATCAGCCACTGCCTTACCTCAGTAACTATGTCAAAGGCGTGCAGATTGATCAAAATCATCTGCGGGCCTACCAAAAATTACTAGGCTTCGATCAGGATCAAAAGCTGCCGCCCACTTATTTGAGCATGCTCGGATTTCCAATGATGCTGCGTATCATGACCCATCCCGATTTTCCAATGAAAGCCATGGGGCAGGTGCACCTCAGTAATGAAATTACGGTGTTCAAAAATGTTCCAATTGACCAACCGATGACATTGACTGCAGGCATTAACGATAGTCGCATTACCGCTAAGGGCGTGGAATGGAACATAGGGATGATCGCCAAGGCTGATGGAGAGCTCGTTTGGTCCAGTGAGTCAACCATGCTGCATCGCTGTAAGACAGATGTGCCGCGGCAGGAATCATCGGTGATCGTGCCGGCGGGAGAATCGCAAATGTGGGCTGTTGATGCTGGGATGGGACGCCGCTATGCAGGTGTGTCTGGAGATTATAACCCAATACATTTGAGTGCCATCAGCGCTAAGTTATTTGGATTCAAGAAAGCTATTGTTCATGGAATGTGGAGTAAAGCGCGTTGCTTGGCAGTATTGAAAGATCAATTACCAGATGCTGGATATCGCGTTAAAGCGCATTTTCATCGACCACTATTTTTACCGTCTAATGTTTTGTTTTATTCTCAAAATCAGTCTGACAAGATATTATTTTCACTTTTTAACCAAACTGGTGAGCAAGCTCACATGGATGGTTTTATTTCACAGGACCTAACTAATGCCTAATTATAAAGTACCCATCAAAGACGTCTTGTTTTTGTTTAATGATGTCTTTGATATGCAAACCCTGTATCAGCAGGTTGAAGGAGGTGATCAAGCCACTCCGGATATGATTGATGCTATTTTCACTGAGGGGGCAAAGTTTAGTGAGAACGAATTAGCACCTATCTACCAATCGGGTGATGACGGCTGTGTCTGGGATGATGGGGTGGTAACAACACCTGCAGGTTTTAAAGAAGCCTACAAAACCTATATCGAAGCCGGTTGGACATCATTAACCGGTAGCGAAAACATGGGAGGCCAACAGCTCCCGTCATCCGTTGGCCTTGCTGTGACTGAAATGATAACTACCGCAAACTGGGCGTGGGCCATGTACCCAGGGCTCAGTGAGGGGGCTATTGCCACTCTTGAAGATCACGGCACTGAGGAGCAAAAGAGCCATTACCTAACAAAATTAATTAGTGGTGTGTGGAGTGGCACTATGTGTCTTACTGAACCGCACTGTGGAACTGACTTGGGTCAGATGAAGACCAAAGCTGTGCCCAATGGCGATGGCAGCTACAGCGTTGATGGCACTAAGATTTTTATCAGTGCGGGTGAGCATGATCTCACTGAAAATATTGTGCACATTGTTTTGGCCAAGTTGCCGGATGCGCCGAAGGGTACAAAAGGGTTGTCGCTGTTCATTATCCCTAAATTTTTACCTGCTGCAGATGGTTCTGCGGGTGAAAGAAATGGTGTTAGATGCGGCTCAATTGAACACAAGATGGGTATTCATGGCAACGGTACAGCGGTACTCAATTTTGATGGCGCGAAAAGCTTCCTTATTGGTGAGCCTCACAATGGTTTAAACGCTATGTTTACCTATATGAACGTGGCGCGCATAGGCACCGCCAGTCAGGGTGTATCTGCCGCTGAACGTTCATATCAAGGTGCTTCTGCTTACGCTCGAGACAGGTTGGCGATGCGCTCTATTTCAGGTGTAAAAAACCCTGAGGGGCCAGCTGATGCGATTATCGAGCATCCTGATGTACGACGTATGTTGTTAACCCAGCGCGCTATTGCCGAAGGCGGCCGTGCGATGGTGACCTATGCTTCGCAATTCGCTGATGTGTATCGTGGGGGTAAGACTCAGGAGGCAAAAAAGGCTGCGGAAGATCGATTGGGATTCTGCACGCCAATACTCAAAGGCTTTATAACTGAATTGGGTGTTGAGGCGGCAAACCATGGTGTACAGGTATTCGGTGGCCATGGTTATATCAAAGAGTGGGGCATGGAGCAGATACTCAGAGATAGCCGTATTGCTACCCTTTATGAGGGCACCACAGGGATTCAGGCACTGGACTTGGTAGGACGCAAAGTATTACTTGATCGATTAAAGCAGCTTAATGTATTCACCGGAGAGATGCTGTCTTTTGCCAAAGGATGTATGCCTTGGACTGCGGCGGGAAGAGATAAAACAGTTCGCAGCCAAGCATGGCAGGTGACTAAGCTGGCTATCCGATGGCGATTATTGGCCTATAAGTTAGGTTCTGGCGCTAAGAAAAGTCCGGATTCTATCGGCGCTGGATCGGTCGACTTTTTGATGTTCTCCGGTTACGCCTATATGGCATATATGTTTGCTCGTATGAGTAAGGTTGCCAGTGCGCAATTGGCCGCAGGAGAAGGTGATAGTGTATTTCTAAAAGAGAAACTGCATACTGCAACATTCTTTTTTGAACGTATTCTGCCGCGTGCAGATATGCATGCTAAAACTATCAAGGCGAGCGTTGGTAGCGTAATGGCTATGCCGACTGACTATTTTGATGCGACCCGTTAAAGCTAGATTGATGGGATAGAGGGTCTTAACATAGGCGCGCAGTTCATTGCGCGCCTTTAAAATATTGAAACCCTGAAGAGGGCGTTATGGGGAAGACCATAACGCCCTTTTTTATAGACTTACCTGATACAGTCCTGCGCCAGCTGTCATGAGCAATATCCAACCTATTATGCGGTAGAACCTGGTCGTATCTTGACGCAATAGTTGTTCATGCAAGCGTTGACCGATTAAATGGCCAATGCCGGCAAAAGGCAGTAACCATAAAGTGGCTAAGAGATTTAGGCTAATCCCGGCCCAGGCAAAAGCGATGAGTTTAATGCTCACCAATACTACCCAGAGTACAAATAAGGTGTGACGAAACTCTGACATTTTAATGTGCCGCAGGGCTACAGCAATTACTAGCGGGCCGCCAATCAGAGAGGTACCACTAACGTAGGCGCCTATCACTAAGAAAATAACATCTAACCAACGACTGTTACTTTTAAGTGGGCGGCCAACAATATAGGTAACTGAGTAGGCAGCGATCATTAGGAAAATAATAGTATTCATCAGTTCGACGGGTAGCACTATTAGTCCAATTACACCGGCGATTTTTGGCAGGATCATAATAGCCAATGCAAAGCGAACAAAAGGCCAATTGACTCTCGGTGCATCAACGTCTGGCTGACCAACCCTATGAGCTTCAGTGTAATGACTGTGAACGAGTGTTAGTGCGGCGAAAAATAGTAGATGTAGGGAAATGATAGGTAAAAAGTACAGCGGATCATTGTGGATCAGTAATAAAAAAGGAATGGTAAATAAAGCACCACCAAAGCCTAGCCCTGAGCGAACAAAACCACTCCAGATAAAGACCAGGGCGATCAGGACATATTGATAGAACTCAAATTCCATTAATGGTTGCAGCCGCTCTCTCCATGGACATGGCCATGTGAGATTTCTGTTTCGCTGGCTTTGCGAATAGCTACAATTTCCACTGTAAAATTGAGGTTTTTCCCAGCCAATGGATGGTTCATGTCAACGTCGACGTTAAACTTACCGACCTTGATGACTTTGCCGGGCTTGACGCCATTATCGGTATTCACATGAATATTTTTTCCGAGACTGAGTTTTTTCTCATGTTTAAGATATTTAATGGGTATTCGTCGAACATTATTCACATTTCGCAGTCCATATCCTTCTGAAGGCGCTAACATAAAGTCCAATTGCTGGCCAATCTCAGCCTTGGATATGGCTTGCTCGAACCCTCTTACCATTTGGCCTCGGCCATGCAGGTAAACCATAGGCTCTCCGCTTTCGTAAGTTGAGTCTATAAGTTCATTATTATCATCGGTGAGGGTATAGTGGACCGAGATAATGTGGTGCGCAGTAACGTGCATGGTTGGCTCCTCAAATGGGACGGCTATGATACATCAAGACGCCTTGCAAGAGGGGTGTTGCAGTCCTACCTCGGGGTTAATCAATCTTAGGATAATGACGATGTCATCAGCTGAGTATGAGAGTAAAAATGATCAAAGGGAAGACTCTAGCAGCGCCTTCAGCGAGCTTGTGGGTGATGATATCAAGCCGTTGTCAGGCAAAGTGTCCGCGCATTTAGGCAAACCTACACTGATTACTCCTGGTGTTATAGAGCGTCGTAAAGCTGCGCAACGTGAAACAGTCTCAGACATTAATGATCTTGACCCAATTATGGTGATTGAGCAAGTTGATCCCTTGGCTTACCTCGAATTTCAGCGGCCAGGTGTCCAGCACGGGGTATACAAAAACCTCCGCATGGGCAAATACGAAATTCAGTCGCGCCTTGATTTACATCGGCACACGGTTGAGGAGGCACGCGTGGCGCTGTGGCGATTTGTTGATGATTGCCATAAGCATAGTGTTCGTTGTGCTCTTATTACTCATGGCAAGGGCGAGGGCAGAGAACAGCCTGCGCGGCTTAAGAGTTGCGTCAACCACTGGTTGCGACAATTTGATCAGGTGTTGGCATTTCATAGCGCTCAAAAGCAGCATGGGGGTGTGGGATCGACCTATTTATTGCTCAAGAAAGATAGTTCGGCAAGAAAGAAAACGGGAGAAAAGCTTCATCAGGCGAAACGAGTTAAGTGATAACAGGGTTTTTGGATACACCGATTAAGGAATAGTCCTTGATAGATTTTCAAAATAATAATGCAGAGGGATTTTGCGATGTTTAGATTAGTTTTAGGATTGTTGTTAGCGATTATGATTTATGAGGGCGCCGATGCAGAAGAAATCAATACTGAAGTCTTCAGGTTTAAGGTGTTGCTGGATGACCGGGAGGTGGGTCAGCACATATTTACAGTTGAGGACAACGGTGATCAAGTGGCTGTAACATCAGAGGCCAGCATGGACTTTACTGTGTTACTGGTTAAAAAAGTTGAATACCGACATCAGGCTAGTGAGATTTGGCAAAACGGTTGTTTGCTTGAGTTTAAAAGCAGTACTCAAAGAAATAATAAGTCAGTACATATGAGTGGAAAGACGGTCGATGGCACTTTTGTAATCAACCATGAAGAAGGTGAGACTTCACTGGGTACTTGCATCAAAAGTTTCCCTTATTGGCGTCCAAAGTGGTTGGAGAGCGAGTTCTTATTAAATGTTGAAACTGGCAAGTACACATCTGTTTCACTGCAAAGTAAGACTGACCCCTTGACTCAAACGACCTACAAAACCATTGGCTTGCCAAAAACCGAGATTCGTCTTGAGTATGATAAAGCAGGTGATTGGCAGCGGCTTGAATCAGATCTAAAGATAGTGGGCACATTAAAATACCAGAGAATATCAGACACTTTTGAGGAACAATTATGAAGTTACGGCAACAAATATTACTGATCGTAATCACTGTCTTGATGTCGGCCTGCAGTTCACAAAAACCAATGCCAGCGGTTGATTATGTAGACCTCGAACGCTTTATGGGCGACTGGTATGTTATTGCTAACATTCCCACCTTTTTAGAGAAAGACGCCTACAACCCAGTGGAATCCTACCGTCTTGACAGTGATGGTAGCGTGGCCACCACCTTTAGCTTTAATGCTGGAAGTCTTAGTGGTGAGGAAAAAGTCTATAATCCGCGTGGGTTTATCACAGATACAGCCAGCAATGCGATATGGGGAATGCAGTTTGTATGGCCGATCAAGGCTGACTATAGAATTGTCTACCTGGATGATGCTTACCAGCAAACCATTATTGGCCGCACCAGTCGCGATTATGTGTGGGTTATGGCTAGGACAGCGCAAATTTCTGATCAAGACTATAGCGCCCTAGTGTCTCGGGTTAGTGCGTTGGGCTATGACACAGAGTTATTGCAAAAGGCGGTTCACACGGTTTCAAAACCTGTTTCCTTAGCTGAGGCTACCAACGTTGAGAAAATTGAATACTCGGCCATCACAAGGGGAAAATCTGAGCGAGCGGTTTTGCATAAAGGGCGATACAGCTATTTTTTAAATAACAAAAAAGTACGTCAGACTGTTTTAACTGATAGCGATAGCAAGATGTTAGCGCAGATATTGGCTGGTATTGACGTGGAGGCTATTAAGGATCTTCAGGCGCCCTCTAAACGCCATCAGTTTGATGGTGCTATGGTCACCTCGGTTGCTATAACGGCGAATGGTAAAACACACCGCAGCGTCACATTCGACAATGATAATCCACCTCAGACACTAAAAGAATTAGTGGATTTTCTTTTGAGCATAGGGTTGTAGCCGGGCCTTCCCGCTAGCAGTCAGCTAATTGGATTGTTCAGGTAATTAGACGCTCCTATTTGCTGATACGAGCAGCAAACAACTATACTGCGCGCTCCAAAATTAGTGGGCCACACAATGTCGCTGCGTAAAAATCAATTAGAGGCTAATAAACTTCAAAAGCGCCTGCGCCGAAATGTCGGTAAAGCGGTGGCGGACTATCGTATGATTGAGGAGGGCGATCGCATTATGGTGTGCCTCTCCGGTGGCAAAGATTCCTATGCCATGCTTGATATTCTCATGAACCTTCAGAAAAACGCACCGATTAAATTTGATCTAGTCGCGGTTAACTTAGATCAAAAGCAGCCGGGATTCCCCGAGCATGTATTACCCGCATATCTTGATAAACTTGATATCGAATACCATATTTTAGAGAAAGACACCTACAGCATTGTCACTAGTAAAATTCCAGAGGGTAAGACCTACTGTAGTCTTTGTTCGCGATTACGGCGGGGGACTTTATATGGCTTCGCAGAGCAAATTGGCGCAACTAAGGTTGCTTTGGGGCATCATCGTGATGATATTGTAGAAACTTTGTTTCTTAATATGTTTTATCAAGGAAAGATGAAGGCGATGCCACCCAAATTATTGTCAGATGACAAGGAAAACGTGCTTATAAGACCGCTTGCCTACTGCCGAGAGTCTGATCTGGTTGAGTTTGCTGAGTTAAAGCAATTTCCAATTATTCCATGCAATCTCTGTGGCTCGCAAGCAGGCCTTCAACGCAATGCCATAAAGGATATGCTGAAGCAGTGGGAGCGACAATTCCCCGGGCGTATTGATGCAATTTTTGGGGCGATAAAAAATGTAGCTCCATCACAGCTTGCCGATACTGAATTATTTGATTTTGCCGGTTTGACCCGCGGTAGGCTAGACATAGAGACGGACGGGCATATCGAAGTCGAGTCACTTATTCAGGCTATTAACGTCTAGAGCACAGAATTCGGGTGCTGGTCAGCATAACTCCCTTAAAAGCCTTAACCTGACACTATAAAGATCGATCAACTGACCTTTATCAGTAGCATATAGCGACAGTCTTAAGGCACACTTGCGCTTTGTCTTGGTATGCGTAACATTTTAATATTCTCAAATAAAAATAACAGGAGTTAAGGATGAAATCTGCATTAATACATACTGGGCGAGGTTTGCTAGCGTTATATTTTCTGCTACCAGGCGTTATGAAGTTCATCCAATGGGATATGCACGTAGCACTCATGGAGACTCATGGTATGGCGATGGTTCCTGTGTTGTTAGCGGTTGCTGGAGTCACCCAAGTTGGTGCCAGTGTTTGTCTTTTTTTGAATAAACAGGTAGTTGTCTGTGCGCTCGGTTTAGCCACGATGGTTTTACTCATTAACTTAAATTTACATGATTTTTGGAATGTTTATGAGGGTGTTGACACAAAACATGAAACCCAGAATTTTGTTAAAAACATGGGGATATTTGCAGGTCTGTTGCTCTTAGCGGCAATCAATATGGGCCAGGCTAGCAGTGAGAGCGAGGAATAAGCATGACTGAATTATCTATGTCTACCATTGTGGCTTTTATGGCCTATGTGGCGATCGTACTCAGCATCGGCTTTTACGCGTACTTAAAAACTAAGAATGCCACGGATTATTTTCTGGGTGGGCGAGAATTATCACCCGCGGTGTCAGCTATTAGTGCCGGGGCATCGGACATGAGTGGTTGGGTCTTGCTAGGCCTACCGGGTTATGCATACCTTGCCGGTTTGGAGGCCGCGTGGATATCACTTGGACTTGTGGTCGGTGTAGCCGCTAATTGGGGTTTGATGGCGAAGCGTTTACGAGTTTACAGCGAGCAGCTGGATGACGCCGTTACTCTGCCTACTTATCTACAGCGTCGCTTCGCCGACAAGACCCCTTGGTTGAAGTCGATTGCCAGTCTAAGTATTTTGTTATTTTTCTTGTTCTATGTTGGCTCTGGCCTAATTGCCGGCGGCAAATTATTTAATGAAGTGTTTGGCTTTGACTACCATATTGCAGTATTTGTGAGTGTCGCTTTGATTTTGTTCTACACACTATTTGGTGGCTTCTTAGCAGTGTCTTGGACCGATGTTTTTCAAGGGCTTTTGATGTTGCTGGCGTTAATCTGTGTACCTGTGCTGGTAATTTCACAGTCCGGTGGATTCGATGGATTTACTTCGCTAATCGATCTCAAGAATCCGCAGTTATTGAATGCCTTTACTGATGTGAACGGTGATGCCTTAGGCTGGATGGCGATTATTAGCGCCATGGGCTGGGGGTTGGGATATTTTGGTCAGCCACATATTTTAGCGCGATTTATGGCTATTCGCTCTGCTTCAGAGACTGGTCAGGCAGCCACTATAGGTGTGATATGGGCATTCCTGTGTTATTTGTTGGCTATCCTGGTTGGTCTCAGTGGAGTTGCTTATCTTCCCGAAGTGATTCCTGACTCAGAGAAGGTGTTTATTGCCTTAACTGGATTAATCTTTCATCCCTTGATTGCGGGTATTTTATTGGCGGCTATCTTAGCCGCCATTATGAGTACAGTGGACTCTCAACTGTTGGTCTGCTCATCTTCTCTCGCTGAGGATCTCTATCCGCTGGCGGTTAAGAAGCAGCTCAGCCCAGAGCAACGACTTCAAGTTGGGCGGGTAGCTGTGGTCGTGCTGGCATTGATGGCGACCATGCTGGCGATGGAGCCGGATAGCAAAGTTCTTGATGTAGTGTCTTACGCTTGGGCCGGATTAGGAGCCTCATTGGGTCCGGCAATACTAGTTAGTCTATACTGGCGGAAAATGACCGCTCATGGAGCGCTTGCTGGCGTATTTTTTGGTGGTTTAACCGTGATCATTTGGCCTCAGTTTGAGGGTGGCATTTTTGAACTCTATTCACTGGTGCCTGGGTTCGGTGTTTCTCTTGTGGCGATTGTTGTTGGTTCACTGTTAGATAGCAATGAAGGCCAGGATGAAGTTTATGAAAATTTCGATAAAATGATTGGAAAGCTAGCAGTCTTAAAATGATGATGTAACACCCTCAGGGGTGTTACATTTGCTCCATCACTTCAATGCCTAAAAGATCGAGCCCGCAGGCTAGGGTGTCCGCGCTCAGCGCACAAAGCTTCAGTCTGCTGAGTTGGGTGTCTTTGGCTACGCTGTCTTTGAGAACAGGGCAGTGCTCATAAAAGGTCATGAACGCGCTAGCTAATTCATAGAGATAGCTACAAAGCGTGTGGGGGTAACAATCTGCAGCTACCTGATCAATCACTTCGTCAAATTGTAGTAACTTAAGCGCAAGATTTTTTTCTTGTTGCTCTGTGATGATAATGGGTGATGACATTGTCTTTGCGACAATGCCAGCTTTGCGGAAAATACTGCGAATACGCGTATAGGCATACTGTAAATAAGGCGCGGTATTGCCCTCAAATGACAACATAGCATTCCAGTCAAAAATATAATCATTGGTGCGGGTGATACTAAGATCTGCGTACTTCACTGCACCTATTCCGACCTTTTGGGCGATCGCTTTTATGTCCGCTTCGGGCAGCGTACTATTTTTTTCACGAACTAGCTTTTCTGCTCGTTGCACAGCTTCAACCAAAAGGTCAGCTAATTTTACCGTTCCGCCACTGCGCGTTTTAAAGGGCCGACCATCACTGCCCATCATTGTGCCAAAGGCGTGATGTTCCAAACTCACTGAGTGGGGTGCATAGCCTGCCTTACGGCCGGTGATAAACACCTGTTTCATATGGAGCGATTGGCGAGCATCAATAAAGTAAAGGATACGATTAGCCTTAAGATCGGCAACTCGATACCGCAGTGCGGCTAAATCAGTACTGGCATAGAGGAAGCCACCGCCAGATTTTTGCACAATCATCGGTGAAGGGTTTCCGTTTTTGTCGGCCAGTTCAGGAAGGAAAACGACTTTTGCACCATCTGAATCAACGGCGATTCCCTGCTCGCAGAGATCATTGACAACAATCTCTAGATCGTCGTTATAAGAGCTCTCCGGTTTTATATGTTGCTTCAAAAGGCCAACATTTAGTTTTTGATAAATATCTAGGTTGTGAGCGACGGAAACGTCAATAAATTGTTTCCAAAGTTTACGGCAGTGGGCATCCCCTGACTGCAGTTTCACCACATAGTCACGCGCTTTATCTGCAAAAGCAGGGTCTGCGTCAAAGTGCTTTTTAGACTGCTGATAAAAAACTTCAAGATCATTCAGAGCCAATCCAGCCGGCTCGCCGTCGCCTAGCTGTATTTCTAATTCAGCAATCAGCATGCCGAACTGAGTGCCCCAGTCGCCCATATGGTTCTGGCGAATGACTGTATGCCCTTTATACTCAAGTAGACGGGAAAGGCAGTCGCCAATAATTGTTGAGCGTAAATGTCCAACATGCATTTCTTTCGCAAGATTAGGTGATGAATGGTCAATAACTACCGTTTTTTGGTCAGCGACGTCCAAAATTTTGTGGGTCTGCTCAGAGAGGCTATTTGATAAAAATGATTTACACAGGTGAATATTGATAAACCCGGGTCCGGCAATTTCAAATTTTTCAGCAATACCCTCAAGATTAACCTTGTTTATAATCTCTGCGGCTAGGTCTCTCGGATTAGTTTTCATGCGTTTGGCGGCACCCATGGCGCCATTAGCTTGGTAGTCTCCAAATTGGGGTTTACCACTCAACGCTAGCATCGGGGAGCAATCACTGGGAATTCCTGCGGCGGTCATAGCGGCAGCAAATCGCTGAGTAAGTAGCGCTTTTAATTGCATGATGTAAAGTTTCCCGTGGGCATTGTCGACGTTAGACGTGAATTGTAGGTTTCCTGTCTCATAAAGCAAAGCGTAACTTGCAAAAACCTTGGGTATTGTTATAGTTTTTGCCCTGCGTTTTTTTGTTTGGCACTATATTGCACATAAAATAGGCACAAAGGATATTTAGATGGAAGTAACCCTCATTTCTCAAGGTTTTGATCTCATGCTTTTTGGTATGGGAACAGTGTTTGGCTTTCTGACTTTATTGGTGGGAATCACCCATTTGATGTCTGCGACAGTAAACTATTGGTCACCTGCTGCAGATGTAAGTGTTGTGGCCGAGAGCCAATCGATTTCGTTAAACTCGAAGATTGAACCCAATGTAGTCAAGGCAATTCAGTCCGCGATAGATCAACACAGAGGGCGGTAAAGCTAAGCTCTATTTAGGCACAGATTCGAAAAATCTTTTTCAATTTACCCTTGGGACCCATTTATGTCAGCGAAAGAAACTGCACTAGGTATTACTGAAGTTGTCTTACGAGATGCGCATCAATCACTGTTTGCTACGCGTATGCGAATTGATGACATGTTACCCATTGCTGACAAATTAGATCAAATTGGCTACTGGTCTGTAGAGTCTTGGGGAGGCGCAACCTTTGACTCTTGCATACGATTCCTTGGAGAGGATCCTTGGGATCGTATTCGTGAAATTAAAAAGGTTATGCCAAATACCCCTCAACAGATGCTGTTCCGTGGTCAAAATATTCTTGGCTACCGGCACTACGCAGATGATGTAGTTGAAAAATTTGTTGAGCGAGCGGCAGTTAATGGAATCGATGTGTTCCGTGTATTCGATGCAATGAATGATATGCGTAACTTAGAAACTGCATTGAGAGCCGTTAAGCAGGTTGGAAAGCATGCTCAAGGTACGATCTCTTACACTGTTAGCCCAGTTCATACTATTGAGTTGTGGGTTGATCAGGCACGCAAAATTGAAGATGCTGGTGCTGATTCTATCTGTATTAAAGATATGGCGGGGTTGCTAACGCCCTATGTAGGTTTTGATTTGGTGAGCCGATTGAAAAAGGCTGTTGCTATACCGATCCAACTGCATGCTCACGCCACCACTGGCCTGTCTACGTCAACCATCATGAAATGTGTAGAGGCGGGCATTGATAATGTAGACACAGCAATTTCATCGATGTCCATGACCTATGGTCATTCAGCCACCGAGTCTGTCGTTTCAATTTTTCAAGACTCAGCGCGAGATACCGGACTAGATATTACTAAATTAGAAGAAATAGCCGCTTATTTCAGAACGGTGCGTAAAAAATATGGGGAATTCGAAGGTTCTTTGCGTGGCGTAGATTCACGGATTCTTGTTGCTCAGGTACCTGGTGGCATGCTCACCAACATGGAAGGGCAGCTACGCGAGCAGGGTGCCGAAGATCGCTTAGATGAGGTGTTGTTAGAAATCCCTAAAGTAAGAAAGGATCTTGGTTACATTCCGCTGGTAACGCCCACTTCGCAAATTGTTGGTACTCAGGCAGTTCTTAATGTGCTGACTGGCGAGCGGTATAAGTCTATTACCAAAGAAACCGCTGGCGTATTGCGTGGAGAGTATGGTGCTGGCCCTGCCGAGGTTAACTTGGCGTTGCAAGCACGGGTTTTGGCTGAAGGTGAACAAGCAATTGTCTGTCGGCCCGCCGACAATATTGCCCCTGAACTTGAGTCGTTACAAAAAGAGCTGGTCGATTTGGCTGAGCAGACTGATATTAAATTGACCCCTGGCGAGGGGCAAATAGATGATGTGCTTACCTATGCGTTGTTCCCTCAGGTAGGATTAAAGTTTTTGAAACACCGAAATGATCCCAGTGTTTTTGAACCAGTGCCTACCGGTAAGGCGGCGGCGCAACTGAATGACGCCGGTGAGGAAATCTACACAGTTGAAGTTGAGGGTAAGTCGTACACCGTTAGTGTTACTAACGGTGGTGATATTAGCGCAATCGCTGAGAATGGAGTGCCGAATACTGCAAGTGCCGAAGCGCCGGTGGTTGGCGCAAAGGGTGAGCCGGTCAATGCGCCGCTAGCAGGGACTGTGGTCAAGGTGTTAGTACAACCGGGTCAGTCTGTCACCGAAGGTGAGGCGATCATTATATTAGAGGCGATGAAGATGGAAACATCGATTAGCGCTCCACATGCGGGAACTATAGTTGCGATCAAGGTGCAGAGCGGTGACAGCTGTACTGTAGGTGATGTCTTGGTTACGTTGGCATAAAGGGACACAGACTATGGAAAATTTAATCACTTTGTGGGCCAGTTCCGGTGTTGCTCAGATTGAGCTTGGTCAAATAGTCATGATGGGGGTGGGCTTAGGGCTGCTCTTCTTGGCTATCAACAAAGGCTTTGAACCGCTTCTTTTGGTCCCCATTGGTTTTGGTACGGTGTTAGCTAATATCCCGGGTGCAGGTTTCGATGCGGCGCCCATCTATGATGCAATGGGTCATATGGAAAGCCCGGGTGGACTGCTGTATTACATCTACCATGCGGGCATAGAGACTGGGTTGTTTCCATTAGTCATATTCATGGGCGTTGGTGCAATGACCGATTTTGGTCCACTGTTAGCCAACCCCAAAACATTAATGCTGGGTGCGGCAGCTCAGGTAGGTATTTTTTCCACTGTGTTGGGTGCGGTTGGTCTGAGTCATTTCGGTATTCTTGATTTTACTATTCAGGAGGCAGCCTCTATCGGTATTATTGGTGGTGCTGATGGCCCCACGGCTATTTTTGTTACCAGCAAGCTGGCGCCAGATTTGCTCGGCGCTATTGCCGTCGCGGCCTATTCATACATGGCGTTAGTACCTATTATTCAGCCGCCGATCATGCGTGCGTTGACGACGCCTGAAGAACGGTCAATTCAGATGGTTCAATTGCGCTCAGTCAGCAAAGCTGAACGCATCGTGTTCCCGTTAACGCTGCTGATGCTGGTGGCTATGTTGTTGCCCGATGCTGCGCCACTGCTGGGAATGTTCTGTTTTGGTAATTTGATGCGTGAGTGTGGTGTGGTCAACCGCTTAAGTGACACGACTCAAAATGCCTTGATTAATATTGTTACTATTTTTCTAGGTCTAGGTGTAGGCTCCAAAATGAGCGCAGACAAGTTCCTTAATCCAGAGACTATGGGTATCTTGGCGCTGGGTGCGGTGGCTTTTTGTATTGGCACAGCCTCTGGGGTGCTAATGGCTAAGCTGATGAATGTGTTCGCAACACACAAGGTGAATCCGCTTATTGGTGCTGCTGGCGTTTCCGCAGTTCCCATGGCTGCACGTGTGGCCAACAAGGTTGGCCTTGAGTCCAACCCTCAGAACTTTTTGTTAATGCATGCCATGGGGCCAAATGTAGCGGGTGTCATTGGCTCTGCAGTGGCTGCCGGTGTAATGATTAACCTCGTTGGGAACATGTAACGCTATGGGCCCCATCCAGCAAATAATCACCACCAAACTGCAGTCAGCGCTGACTCCGGAGTTCTTAGAGGTGTTGAATGAAAGCTATATGCATTCAGTTCCTACGGGCTCTGAGAGCCACTTTAAAATAGTTGTCGTGAGTAAAAACTTTGTGGGTCAAAGATTGGTTAAAAGGCATCAGCTCGTTTACGGTATTTTGGCCGATGAATTAGCTGGATCGGTGCACGCTCTGGCAATGCATACTTATACCCCAGTCGAATGGAATGACAACAATAATGGAGCGCCAGATTCACCAAGTTGTCTTGGTGGGGATAAGTCTGTTTAGATCTTTGTTAGAAGAAATGCCGTCCTGAATTTACAGCGTCTGATGTTTTTTTTTCAGTTTAACGCTTCAATAACCAATTCATCGCATATATGTGCCTATTCACCGAATTGCTCTGGAGCTTGTGCCGTCGGGCGCAGAGAATCAGATTGTTCATATTCTTTTCAGCTCGCGCTGGATCAATAATTAAAAATCTTTGTTAGGGGGAGTTATGCATCCGCAATCATCCGTAAGTTATGTAGGTTGGTTCCAATCTTTTTTTCAGGCCAAACATTTTGGGTCAGTTTTAGCACTATCGTTGTCCTTGGTGCTCGCTGCCTGTGGCGGTGGCGGAAATACCGTTACAGAAAATGATTTAGTTGATCCAGGTGCTGATGGTGTTGCGCCGACGCTCACAAGCGTATCAATCCTTCAGCAGCAAGAAAAAAATTCGAGCCCAGATGGTGTGGCCAAGCTAGGACAATCTATTAAGGTAGATTTCACTGCTAGCGAAGCGCTAATGCTTCCAGTTGTTACCATTAATGGTGTTGAGGCTTCCCTGCAGGGAAAAATTGGCGATTGGTCGGCTTCTAGAGAGATGGTTGAGTCTGATGTAGAGGGCTATGTTACGTTTAATATTTCCTTTAGCGATACAAGCGGTGAAGTCGGGGTTGATGTTTCTGAAACAACTGATGACAGTCGAGTGCAGTATTGTGTGGAGGGTTGTGTCGCCCCAGTTGAAGATCCGCTCGTTGGTGAGTGGATGCTTGATGGTGTTGGTGCCGCAGGTGTTGGACCAACTGCTGGGAGTATGGAATGGTTTACAACTGATGCAGATGTTGTTGCTGCTCGCGCTTGCTGGTTTGATGACAGTTTTGTATTCGGTCTTGATGGATCTTTCTCTAATGAAATGGGAGCTGATACGTGGGTAGAAGCTTGGCAGGGTGGTACTGATAGTTGTGGAGCGCCAGTTGCGCCGCATGATGGTACTGCTGCTGGAACTTGGGTATGGGACGAAGCGGCAGGCACACTAACTATAAACGGCAAGGGCGCTCACTTGGGTCTTCCGAAAGCAGTTAATGGTCAAGAATTAGCTACGCCTAGCGCAGCTCCAGACTCTATTACCTACAACATATTGACGCTAACTGCGGATGGTATGAACTTGACGGTTACCGTCGAGACTGCACCTGGTGTTTGGTGGACATTTAACTTAGCTAAAAAACCAGTTTCACCGTTTGTAGGTACCTGGAAGCTCGATGGTGCTGGCGCCGCAGGTGTTGGACCAACTGCTGGAAGCATGGAATGGTTTACAACTGATGCAGATGTTGTTGCTGCTCGCGCTTGCTGGTTCGATGACAGCTTTGTATTCGGAGCTGACGGCTCGTTCTCTAATGAAATGGGAACTGAAACATGGGTAGAAGCTTGGCAGGGTGGTGCTGATAGTTGCGGAGCCCCAGTTGCACCGCATGATGGCAGCGCTGCTGCAACCTTCAGTCATAATGTCGAAGCCGGTACGGTAACCATTAATGGCTTAGGGGCTCACTTAGGTCTTCCGAAAGCAGTAAATGGACAAGAATTAGCTTCGCCTAGCGCAGCTCCAGAATCTATTACCTACAACATATTGACGCTAACTGCGGATGGTATGAATCTGACGGTTACCGTCGAGACTGCACCTGGTGTTTGGTGGACGTTTAATTTGGCTAAGGTTCCCCCTTCCGTTCTCATAGGTACGTGGATGCTTGATGGTGCTGGCGCCGCAGGTGTTGGACCAACTGCTGGAAGCATGGAATGGTTTACAACTGATGCAGATGTTGTTGCTGCTCGCGCTTGCTGGTTCGATGACAGCTTTGTATTTGGAGCTGACGGCTCGTTCTCTAACGAAATGGGAACTGAAACATGGGTAGAAGCTTGGCAGGGTGGTGCTGATAGTTGCGGAGCCCCAGTTGCACCGCATGATGGCAGCGCTGCTGCAACCTTCAGCCATGATGTCGAAGCCGGTACGTTAACCATCAACGGTTTAGGCGCTCACTTAGGTCTTCCGAAAGCAGTAAATGGTCAAGAATTAGCTACGCCTAGCGCAGCTCCAGAGTCTATTACCTACAGCATATTGACGCTGACTGCGGATGGTATGAACTTGACGGTTACTGTTGAGACTGCACCTGGTGTTTGGTGGACGTTTAATTTGGCTAAGGTTGTGCCGTCCTCTCTCACAGGTACTTGGAAGCTTGATGGAGCTGGCGCCGCAGGTGTTGGGCCAACAGCAGGAAGCATGGAATGGTTTACAACTGATGCAGATGTTGTTGCTGCTCGCGCTTGCTGGTTTGATGACAGCTTTGTATTCGGAGCTGGTGGTTCGTTCTCTAATGAAATGGGAGCTGAAACATGGGTAGAAGCTTGGCAAGGTGGTACTGATAGTTGTGGAGCTCCCGTTGCGCCGCATGATGGCACTGCTGCTGCAACCTTCAGCCATGATGTGGAAGCCGGTACGTTAACGATTAACGGTTTAGGCGCTCACTTAGGTCTTCCCAAGGCAGTAAATGGTCAAGAATTAGCTACGCCTAGCGCAGCTCCAGAGTCTATTACCTACAGCATATTGACGCTGACTGCGGATGGTATGAACTTGACGGTTACTGTTGAGACTGCACCTGGTGTGTGGTGGACATTTAACTTAGCGAAAACTACCGCCGTAGTTACTGATCCAGTTGATCCAGTTGATCCAGTTGATCCAGTTGATCCAGTTGATCCAGTTGATCCAGCTACAGGTGAGTTGGTCACAAATGGTGATTTCCAAGATGGGATTACAGGTTGGACTAGTGGTGCAGCGGTTGCTGCGAACATTACGTCGTACTTTGCCGTTGCTGAAACAACATCAGGTAATGTCTATGATGTGAATTTAAGTCAGATTATGGCAATTGTTCCAGATTCAGCTTATACCATAACGTTTAAGGCTAAATCGTCGATAGAGCGTACAATCATTGCAGGTGTTGGTTTGAATTCGGGTGATTATGCGAATTCAGCAGAACCGGTATCTCTAACGACTGAGTGGCAAACATTTACGCTATCACAAACCAGCACTGGCTTTGGTGATGACAGCAGTCGTGTCTTGTTTGACATGGGTGGCGATCAAGGCGGACAGGTTTGGCTTGATGATGTCAGCGTTACTACAGCAGATGGAACCGAGCTTGTTACTAATGGTAATTTCCAAGCTGGAATTACAGGTTGGAGTAGTGGTGCGGCAGTTGCAGCGAATATTACGTCCTACTTCGCAGTTATTGAGACAACCTCTGCTCAAGTTTACGAAGTTAACTTAAGTCAGATTATGACAATTGTGCCTGACACAGCTTATACGATAACGTTTAAAGCGAAGTCATCAATAGAGCGCACAATAATTGCAGGTATCGGTTTGAATTCGGGTGATTATGCGAATTCAGCAGAACCGGTATCTCTAACGACTGAGTGGCAAACATTTACACTGTCGCAAACTAGTACTGGTTTTGGAGATGATAACAGCCGTGTCTTATTCGACATGGGTGGCGATCAGGGTGGACAGGTTTGGATTGATGATGTCAGTGTAAGTAGTAATTCAGTAGATCCAGTAGATCCAGTAGATCCAGAGACTGGTAATGTGGGCACCGGCGATAATAATATTTTGGATGCTGGCGAAGTGATTAACTTTAACTCCACCACTCCTGGTATTTATACTCTAGAAGACTTTGGTAATAATGTAAGTACATTAATTGCTGATCCTACGGATGCTACAAATACGGTAGTTTCGGTAATCAAAGGCAATGAGACCTGGGCAGGTACCACAATCACGTCTGCCACGGTTATCTATCCCTTGACTGCCACTAACACTGTTATGACGGTACGAGTTTGGTCCCCAGAAGCTGGTATTACCGTTAGATTGAAGCTCGAAGAGTCTGCCGATGCCACTCATACGGTTGAAACGGATGCTGTAACTACTAAAGCTCAGGAGTGGGAGACGCTTACTTTTGACTTCAGCAATGAAGCTACCAATGATGGAAACCCTACGAATCCGCTGAATACTGATTATGTGTTTGATAAACTTTCGATCTTTTTCAACTTCGGCTCAGTTGGGTCATCTGAAACGTATTACTTCGATGATGTCACGTTTGTTGGTGCTGCGTCTGCTGTTGTGGGTGCTGAACTCGTCACAAATGGTGATTTCCAAGATGGGATTACAGGTTGGACTAGTGGTGCAGCGGTTGCTGCGAACATTACGTCGTACTTTGCCGTTGCTGAAACAACATCAGGTAATGTCTATGATGTGAATTTAAGTCAGATTATGGCAATTGTTCCAGATTCAGCTTATACCATAACGTTTAAGGCTAAATCGTCGATAGAGCGTACAATCATTGCAGGTGTTGGTTTGAATTCGGGTGATTATGCGAATTCAGCAGAACCGGTATCTCTAACGACTGAGTGGCAAACATTTACGCTATCACAAACCAGCACTGGCTTTGGTGATGACAGCAGTCGTGTCTTGTTTGACATGGGTGGCGATCAAGGCGGACAGGTTTGGCTTGATGATGTCAGCGTTACTACAGCAGATGGAACCGAGCTTGTTACTAATGGTAATTTCCAAGCTGGAATTACAGGTTGGAGTAGTGGTGCGGCAGTTGCAGCGAATATTACGTCCTACTTCGCAGTTATTGAGACAACCTCTGCTCAAGTTTACGAAGTTAACTTAAGTCAGATTATGACAATTGTGCCTGACACAGCTTATACGATAACGTTTAAAGCGAAGTCATCAATAGAGCGCACAATAATTGCAGGTATCGGTTTGAATTCGGGTGATTATGCGAATTCAGCAGAACCGGTATCTCTAACGACTGAGTGGCAAACATTTACACTGTCGCAAACTAGTACTGGTTTTGGAGATGATAACAGCCGTGTCTTATTCGACATGGGTGGCGATCAGGGTGGACAGGTTTGGATTGATGATGTCAGTGTAAAGTAATAGGGCTCATCTAGAGCTTTTAAAAAGCCGGGCATTGCCCGGCTTTTTTATGCGCGTTCTATTACTAGAATAAACTTTTCAGTGCGCCAAGGCTCATAAATTCTGCGTGTTACTATTTCTGCATCAAGCGTTTCAACGGCGTGTTCGCACAGTGACCAAAATGGTGGTCGTCCGGGATCAGCAATAACAATTCTTTTCACCCCTGCGGCTAGAGCGTCACGAAAAAGATCTAGTAGTGGGTCGACCATTTCATCCCAAAAGCAGATATCAGCGGCGACAATTAAATGAAAAGCCGATAATTCTGTTTCGGTGAGACTTTCAAAGCCACCACACTGAAATTTGATCTCACACTGATTCACTTGGGCCTGTAGTCGCAAAAAAGGCTCAACGCCAGAATCGATATCAAGACCGGTTACCTTTGCGGCATACTCTTTTGCCAAAAATATGCTCGTTAGGCCCCAGCCACACCCAACATCAAGAACCTGTGATGCAGGTTCTGGTGGGTAGGTAGTTAGGTAATCCATCAGCACAAAACTGGAGCGCCAGACTTTGTTGCCATGGGCGCTGTGGCCAGACTGCTGACGTTTTAACTTACGCACTTCTGGGTGGGTTGAGCGCAGTGCTGAAATGCCAAGATGCTCTA
>Ga0209711_10000245_pt1 | contig 56099 bp, 52 predicted proteins | sample ArcticOcean_MG_C_7_FD_187441 | JGI IMG/M metagenome (GOLD analysis project Ga0209711, IMG submission 187441) | Marine microbial communities from western Arctic Ocean - ArcticOcean_MG_CB11_88 (SPAdes) (version 2) | ecosystem: Environmental > Aquatic > Marine > Oceanic | place: Arctic Ocean... | reverse complement strand
CAAACGCTATCTTTACACGCTATCTTTACACGCTATCTATAAGGGCCGTCTATAAGGGCCGTCTTTTAGAAAAATTTAAAACCCGTTTTAAAACGCCGCCTAGACCCGCCTCAATCGGTCGCCTAGCCTGAAGCGTGGCGCAGTCAGTCTTGTTTCGCCTAACGATTCGAAGATCGACCAACAAAGACCTAGTATCGGCCACTCGACGAGGCCTTTCAACGTCTTCGACACCGCAATGACAGGCATCTAGCATGAATCATTCACCAGAGTAATCTTAAGCCAATGCAAAAGGCCTTATCGGCCCCTATTGAATCCTCGGGCATGCACTACGAACGCGTCGGCGCGATCACCATGGACGTCACCTCGCCCATTGAACCCAAACGAAATACCGGACCCCAGGTGCCCGTACCCTCAGAAACATAGTGCCAGCAAGCACCGGTTTGGTAGAGGCCCCGAATTTTCGGGAACACCCGTCGCACCAGTAAGTTAAACGGCATGATCTGACCATTATGGGTATGACCACTTAAGGTCAGTTGCATCCCACACTCGGCGGCGGCCTCTAAACCCGCAGGTCGATGATAGAGCAATACATTAAAATCCCCTGCGCCAACCTCAAGACTCGGGAGCACCTGCGCCAATTGTCTTTCACTATCGGCATCATCAACGCCATGGATCATGACATCCGATCGCAATCGAGCACTTTGATTGCGCAACACAACAACCCCAGCTGCTTGCAGACGCTCTATGATCTGCGCCAAGTCCTCATACCGCTCATGATTGCCCGTGACAAAAAATATTGGCATCGATAGCGCAGTCAGTGGCGACAGCGCATCCGCCGAGACCCCAGCTTGATCAATAAAATCACCGGTAATGCACAAGGCATCTGGCCGAAGTTGCTCGACGGTACGCAAGACCTGTTTTAAAAAACCCGGGCTGCGGGAACCAATATGAACATCCGTGATTTGCACAAGGTGCAGGCTTTTTAAAAGTCGGTCATCGAAGAGTTCTAGCGACTTTACTTTCGGCCGATAGCCTCGATAAAGGCCCCAAGGCAGGGCGACCAGCAAAATCATTACGATGCCCGTGGCTGCGACCTTCGACGCCATCAGGTCAAAATACAGCCCGACCTCAGCGCACAGCACCAAAAATAACAACACAGGACTGAGCGCGAGGAAAAGCTCTAGGGTTTGCTTCAAAAACCGCGCACCCGGCGTCTTTACCTGCCGCAAAGGCCATCGACAGATCAATTGACTGTTTAGGATGAGCGCCAATACCAACAGCCAGAATGGCCCATCGAGGGCAAGCCACTGACCAAGCCGAAAAAATGGATAGCCCAGCAATAGACCGTGTAGCACCAGCGCGAGGATCGTGATGCGCCCAATGGACCACCAACGGGTTCGAGTACTCATTATCTCACCTCGCGCTGGGCTCATCCGAAGTCAAGCCGCCACAGAAAAGGCCCAGAACATTACGCCTGGCGCCACCATAGAACGCCCGCGTCATCCGGTTCAGCAATCAACATGCGGCGCTCTCGGGCGCAATGCAAGTGCGCAATCGCTTCGCCCGTTGCCGGGAAGAAGCTCATGTCGGTAATCGTGCTTTTAAAGATTGCAGGGAAAACATCCACCGCTCGCTTGGGGGTTTGACACAACTCGTACAGATTCTCGAGTGCCACCTCGTGCCAATCCACCAACGCTGTCAAACGCTCATGAACCCCTTCAAAGAGTTCCTGGTGGGCCGGCAAAACCAGTAAATTAGGCGGCAGCACTTCCCTAAAATGAATGCAGGATTGAATCCATTCCCGCAGCGGATTGGCATCGGGCTCAGAAGGTTGCACGCTGACATTTGGGGTGATTCTTGGCAGGATTTGATCGCCTGCGATCAGCACCTTCAGTTCAGGGCAGTAAAGACAGACATGTTCAGGGGCATGACCTCTACCAATGAGCGCGCGCCATTCCCGGCCGTTGATATCAATATACTGACCATCTTGAATGCGCTGGTACCCTGCTGGCAAGGCAGAGATGCTGGCACCAAATTGGCCAAAACGCTCCCGATAGCGATTCAGTCGACTCTCATCAAACCCGGCCCGCTTGTAAAATCGAATCGCATCCTCCGGCACATCTTTGGGTTGGTCGAACGCCATCACCTTACACATATAAAAGTCACTACGACTCATCCACAAGGGACAATCGAACTTTTCGGCCAGCCAGCCTGCGTTTCCGGTATGGTCTGTGTGCAAATGCGTGGCGATCACTCGCGTGATGGGTTGGCCGCCTAAAACCTCGACAAACAGCGCCTCCCAGATTGCTTTGACCGCATCGGTATGAATACCCGTGTCAACGACGGTCCAGCCATCGTAATCCTTTAGCAACCAAACATTGATGTGATTCAATCGCCCCCAAAGTGGCAGTCGGGCCCAAAACACCCCTTCTGCGACCTGGGTGACCTTACCGGGCTCTGGCGCTTCATCCTGAAATCGATAAACCAGCGGGTCAAACCCACGTCGGGACTTTTCGTTTCTACTCATGGATACCTCTCTCACATTGCGCGACCGCTGTCTTATAACGACCTTACGCCGCTGCGCTGCCTTGTCAGCAACGTGTTCAGCTTAGGGCGATCGTTAGATTATTTGACAGACCAGATCCACATTTTTCTATTGGTTACACTATACTTGCGGCGTTTGAATCCCTTCAGAACCCATCCGGCAAATGAATCATAACACTGACCTCGAAGAAGCAGACAACCTCATGGATGATCAAGCCTTAACCTACGCTCGTCGTGTCTTGCTGACGAGCCTTGTTATCGTTGGTATGGGCTTTTCTGTGTTGTTTCCATTGCTCGCCCCGATTGGGCGAGAAATGGGTCTATCCGAATTTCAGATTACCAGCATTATCGGCTCGTCCTCCCTTGCGGTTTTTCTCGCGTCCCCGATTTGGGGACGTCTGAGCGACTCCCTTGGCAGAAAGCGGGTCATGCTAATTGGTTTGTTTGGATTTAGTGCAGGCACCATTTTATTTAATTCCGTCCTGAATTTAGGCTTGCAAGGAAGCTTGACCGGGTCCGCTCTTTTTGCGGCCCTTATCTTGGCACGGCTTTGTCATGCATCGGTTATGTCCGCCGCCATGCCCGCAGCGACCGCTTACATGGCCGACATCACAACCCTTGAGAACCGAACCAAAGGCATGGGCGCCTCGGGTGCCGCAAATAATCTGGGTTCGATTTTAGGCCCAGCACTCGCCGGGCTTGCGGTCTTTTCATTGCTACTTCCCTTATGGCTTATTGCCTTCTTGGCTTTTTTAAACGGCCTCTTTGTCTGGCGATTTCTACCGCAATCCCCCAAAGCCAAAATCAAACGAACTGAAAAGGTCGCCACTTTACGCTACACCGACCCAAGAATTCTGCCGTTTATTATCGTCGGCGTTTTAATGTTTATGGGCTTTGCATTGGTCCAGCAAACCATGGGGTTCCGCTTTCAGGATGCCCTTGGGCTATCCGCGCAAGAAACCGCGCGGGTCCTTGGGCTTGCCATGATGCTATCCGCAGGCGCCTCTTTATTTGCCCAGGGCGTTGTGGTGCAACGATTAAGGCTTGCGCCTTTTGAATTATTACGACTGGCGATCCCGTTGCTCATTATCTCCTTCAGCATCATGGCCCTGTATCAAACTCAATTAATGCTCACTCTGGCGATGGGGCTTCAAGGCTTTGCAATGGGCATGGCCGCCCCCGCTTTCATGGCAGGCGCCTCCCTTGCGGTGTCAACGGAGGAGCAAGGCGCCGTCGCCGGTATCGCATCCAGTTGCGGACCGCTTGGCTTCACTGTGGGCCCAATATTTGGTGGTTTGCTCTATCAAATCAACCCGGTTTTACCCTTTGCCTTTGCCGCGACTGTCTATATCATTCTAATGCTATGCATGGGCCGACTGCGCAAGAACATTACCAGTCAGAAGACCTCCCGTTAACCAAAGGCCGGCACAACCACCATTACAATTTAATTCGAAGGGTCCATCGATTAAGGTTCATTTCATGAGTAAAGAGATACTCTCAGGCGCAGAACCCCACGACCACGCTGATGTCGCTTCAGCCAGTTTTATTGTTAACCGCCACCACCAAGTCGTAGACTCGCATCCTTCAATTGAATCCATCATGGCTTGGCCAAGCGCGGACCTCACGGGTCACCTCCTAGAAGAATTAATCCATCCTGACGATTTACCAACCCTCGAAAGCTTGCTCTCGAGCACCGCGCCCGAGGTTGAAGGCCAAGTCATCCTCATTCGTCTTCAACATGCCACTGAGGGATGGGTCTGGGTCAACCTCGCGGAGACAGCCCCTTTTGATTCAGAACAACGACATTTTGAAGTTGTTCGGCAGCAACCCTTGGAGGCGGTCAAACCGCCGAATACCGAGTCAAGCTCCGAACTGGCCGATGATCTTATGGATCTACTCAGCGCTCAAAATCAGATTCTTGTCTTTGACCAATTCCTAGATTATCTATGGTCGAGCCCCGGTTTTAATCTTGTCTTCAGCGCAGATGCCCAAGGGCTTCATGCAACCGCCTTGTCAGAATTCTGTAGTAGCTTTCAAATGCTTGAGAGCGCCCCGGATAGCCCCCCAGTCAACCCCATCGGGTTGTCATCGACTGAAGGCTGGCAGGGCAATATCATCACAACGATTCAAGGCATCGCCACACCGCTTTATTTAGTCAGTCAGCACCAAAATCTGGCCAAAACACAGCAAGCTGTCCTAGTTCTAACCTTCTCTGCGGCCCAAACCGCCCCCAGCCCAGAGGCGGCGCCCGTCGACGTCTTTTCCTCGGTTCGGGACATCGCGCATGAGTTTAGGAATGTCTTCGGGGTCATCTCAGGTCATACCGAGTTAATGCGTTCGAATCCGAGCGCGAACCAAAGTAATTCAATTAATCAATTGTCGAGATATTCTCGAAAAGCCATCGACCTCCTTGAATCCCTCACGTTACTGGGGTACCTAGACGACGACAGGCCGACACACTTCAATCCGATGAGCCATGTGAATACCCTGGACCCGCTCTTGCGATTAATTGCCGGCGATCGCTTAACGCTTAATCGCCAAGATGACCTTGCCGACTTCGAATGTTTTGGGCGCCCCGCGGATTTTGATCACGCCCTCCTGGCGACGGTACGATCAGCCACCGCACTGACGGAATCGTCTGGGCAGATTCAAGTTAGTTTCACGAGTGCCTACAGCTTCCTAACCATGATCTTCAAGCTAGAAAAGATTGACCTCAGCCCTCTGCAAGCAAGCCAGGCAGAAGCCGGCGCCGAGCGCGACCTTGCCGTCCTTGCTTTGGAACAATTCAAAGCGCTTTCGGCCCTTGGCGCGGAATATCGGGCAATCCCATCCTTGGAAATCGAAGGCAACACCCTCTCACTCATTATTTCCCTGCCGGGTGAGGCGCAACCAACCGATACCCGAGAGCCGAATGCAGCCATTGAGCGCGCGATCAAACAAGCACTGCTTATTGAAGACGACCCTGGCGTGAGAGATTTGGTTGAACTGTTTCTGGGTAGCTTGGGGATGGATGTAACGAGCTGCAGCTCAGAGCAGGAAGTTCTAAAGCTTACAGACTATGACTTCGACATTATTGTCTCGGATGTCATGCTAGCCAGCGGCAAGACCGGCCCTGATCTGGTCCGAGGCATTCGATCCAAACGACCAGAGATCGGCTGTCTCTTTATCTCAGGCTATAAACACGGCGCCCTATCCAATGCTGACCTTGCGCACCCAAAAACCGACTTCTTAGCCAAACCCTTTTCTAAGAGCGAGTTCGCGAAACGGGTTCAGGCCCTATTGGCCCTGTAATCAAGACCTAACACGGCGCAAGTTGACTGCACTTGCTCCAACAACACCAACCCGGTCAGCGAATCCCAAGCACCCTGTTAAAGCCTGCTGCCTTCACCCCCATCGAACAAGCCGTGAGTTGAGTTGGCTATTTGATCACGCTAAAGTTGCGACTCCTCGATCAAGCGAGTACACCATGTCAAAACCCAAACGCGCCATCGTGCTATTGCTCGACAGTTTGAATCGTCACATGCTGGGGTGCTACGGTGGCTCTGAATTTAGTACGCCCAATATTGACCGGCTTGCCGCTCGATCTCAACGCTTCACCAACCATTACACCGGATCCCTGCCTTGCATGCCCGCCCGTCACGATATCTTGTGTGGCGCGCTCGATTTTCTTTGGAAGCCCTGGGGCTCTGTTGAGTTGTGGGAGCGCCCTTTAACCTATGAACTCAAGCGACAAGGGGTCATCACCAAGCTCATAACCGATCATCCACACCTATTCGAAACGGGTGGAGAGAACTATCATACCGACTTTTTTGCCTGGGAATACCTTCGAGGGCACGAGAGCGATCCTTGGAAAACCCGACCGGATCCCTCATGGCAAGGCGCCCCCGCAATGCCTGCTGGCACCAAATATCCGGATAAATCGTCCGCCTACGATTTTTCAAGAACCTTTTTTAAAGCCGAAGCAGACTATCCTGGGCCGAAAACCATGCAAGCGACCGCAGATTGGCTGAAAGATCATGGCCAACAACACGAATCGTTCTTATTGTTCGTCGACGAATTTGATCCTCATGAGCCTTTCGATACGCCTGAACCTTGGGCAAGCCTGTACGATTCCGAATTCGAAGGCGAGCGGATCATCTGGCCGCCCTACTCAACCGACACCCTTAAAAAGGGCATTATTACCGAGCGTCAGGCCCATCACATCCGCCAGAACTATGGCGCGAAACTCTCGATGATCGATCACTGGCTTGGAAAAGTGCTGGACGAGCTCGATAGCGGCGGGTTTTGGGATGACACCATGGTGATCCTATGCACAGATCATGGCCATTATCTCGGCGAAAAGGATATTTTCGGGAAGCCCCGGGTCATGCAATACGAGCCAATCGGCCACACGCCACTGCTCATCCATCATCCAGACGTTGCGCCAAACGTGATCTCAACATTGACCACAAACGTCGATCTGCATGCGACGCTTGTGGATCTGTTCGACCTTAAAGTTGACCATGTGACCCATGGTCGATCACTGCTCCCTGACCTGCTTGGGCTTGAAGCGTCTGGGCGTGATTGGGCCGTGGGCGGCATTTTTGGGAACTGGGTTCAAATCCAAGACGGGCGTTATAAATATGCGCGCGGACCAACAAACGACAACTACCCGCTGTCCATGTGGTCCAATCGGTGGTCCACAATGCCAGTCCCGTATTATCCAGGATTGCGATTACCCAACCCCGATGCCCGGGCTTATATCGACTACATGCCCGGCTCAAACGTGCCGGTGCTGAGACAGCCCTTCGAACCCGGCGATATGCTGCCCTTTTGGTCTTTGGGATCAAGCGTTGATGATCACTACTTGTTCGATCTCCAGGAGGATCCCCATGAAGAACATAACCTTATCGGGTCCAAACTTGAGCACCAGATGATTGAGCTTCTTGAAGGCGCGCTGAGCGACCTTGATGCACCGCTCGAGCAAGCCAAGCGATTAGGGTTACCAAGCGCCTCTCACTAGCAGTGCGCGGCCCTGCAGGGTCCAACCCGGCTGGGCTGCCGTCCCGGAAATAAAGAGAACGCTGTTAAACGCGCCTTTAGAATTTGTAACGCAGTCAAGGTAATCATTAAAAGAACGGCAATATTGAGCAATCGCCGAGTCACCCGAACCAAATCGGGGTTCGTGCCGCGTTGGGTCATTCGTCTTAAAACCAAAAGAACCAAAAAGTTCAGTGCAAAATAACCCCGCAACAACGCAACCGGCAGCATTAAAACCTGGTTCAAACTAACGTCCTGACCCGAAAATTGAAAAGCCACTTGATCCGGGCTAGGCATCTCAAAACCTCCTTGCTACCACCAACGTCGCATTTGAAACCAGATCAAAATTGACACGCTCAGCAACGTCATCGAGCCAATTACCCAATAGAAGCCCAAAGGACTGTCAATGCCCGGCAAGCCGCCAACATTCATACCAAACACACCGGTGATAAACGTCGCCGGCAGAAACAACCCAGCAATCATCGACAACGCATAGGTCCGCTTACTTTGATCTTCTTGTAACCGATGATTCAACCCTTCTTGCACAAAGGATGCGCGTTCACGGATTAAGTCTAAATCTTCGACATAACGGGTATATCGGTCCGCCTGATCCCTAACCTGATCTATTCCGAGGCCATCGAGCAGGCTCGCTTTACCGCGCGACAACTCGAACAAGGCATCCCGTTGTGGCGCAATAAACCGCCTTAGCGACGCAATTTGCCGGCGCAGATCCGAGATTTCAACCGCGTTGAGTCCAACGGTTGCGTCAAGAGAATCCTCTAACTCATCGACACGTTCGGTCAGTCCGTCGATATAGCTTGAGACCCGATCGGCCAGTGCGGCAAGTATACCGATCAAAACCCCTTGAACGGTCTTAGGACCGACCCCGCTGGCGACTTGCTGACGAACTTCTTGGACTGACGCCAAGGGCTGTCGCCTGACGGTAATGATCAACTGGCCGCGAACCCAAATCCTGAGCGAAATCATATCCACTGGATCTTGATCCAAGTTTAGGTTGATGCCGCGTAAAATGAGCAGCAAACCATCGTTGATCTGGCGCATTCGAGGTCGCGTTTCATTGGCCAATAATCGCTCAACCACCGGCGCCGTCACGCCAAGGCGGATCAGGTCGGCCTCAACACCATTTTTGAGTGCGTCAAAGTGCATCCAGACCGGCTCTTCGATCGGCCAATCCTTAGGATCAAGCGTTCTGATTGGCGCCCCAAGGACCAGCGCAAACACCGCGGAATCGGTCATTGGATACCGCCAAAACCCAACCTTAAAATAATTCGATAACTCATAGCATTCCCTTTAATTTAGCCCTAATATTCGCGCGATTTTGAGCCCCCATCCACAGGCATTTTGGACCACTCATGACCCGTATTCTGTCGTCCATTTTTGCGCTCTTATTCAGCACATCGATCCTATTAGTGGGCCATGGACTGCAGATGACCCTTGGCCCGTTATTAGGGCTAGAACTTGCCTTTACAGAGCTTGAAATCGGCTACACCGGCTCAGCTTATTACGCGGGCTTTATTGCAGGCTGCCTGATCATTCCTCGATTGATTCAAAAAGTGGGTCACATCAGAGTCTTTCTTGTTTTGATTTCCTTGGCAACGGTTGCCCTTCTGATCCTGGGCATCAGTCAGACCCTGTTCTTTTGGCTGCTGGCAAGAGCGCTATCGGGCATCAGCTTTTCAGGTCTTTATATGATTATTGAGTCTTGGTTGAACGAATCGTCCACGCCTCAAAACAGAGGATTAGTCCTATCTATTTACTCGGTGATCACCTTGCTGGCCATCAGTGCCGGTCAGATGTTCTTGGCCTTGGAATTACCCCTCACCAACCTCCTAATCCTTGCCGCCATTTTATTTTTACTCAGCACCTTACCCGTTGGGCTAACCAATTCAGCCTCACCCCAACCGTTACACCCGGTTACCTTTAAATTCGGCACGGTATTTAAGGACTCCCGAATTGCAATCTATGGCGCGTTAGTTTGCGGCTTGGTGACATCGGGCTTCTGGGCACTCGGACCAATCATCGCCAAGGCCCTGCACTTTGAAGCCAACCAAATCAGCATTTTCATGGCGGTCACGCTCATGGGCGGCGCTATTTTTCAGCTTCCGATCGGCCGTTTTTCGGACCTAGTCGACCGCCGCCTGGTAATCTCAGCGCTGAGCGGCATCGCAAGTCTGGTCGCGCTGGCGCCAATTCTTTTTGGTCTTGAAAACCCATCTACGTTCTTCGTTGTGATGTTTCTCTTCGGCGGCGCCACCTTTCCGCTCTACTCAATCAGCCTGGCCCATGCCAATGACAATTCGACCCTTTCGCCAGTCGAGACCGGCAGCGTCATTTTGCTGACCTATAGCCTAGGCTCCATCATCGGGCCGTCTCTGATTTCAGCAACGCTAGCCTGGTCTAATCTTGGGCTGTATTTGATTGCCGCGCTGATTCTTGCGCCCTTCTCGGTCTGGACCTTTATCCGATCAAACGCCATCCCAGCAACACAAACCCACTTCACACCGTTTCAGGACGTGCCGGTCACCACCCAAGAGGTCATTCTGCTCAGCGCGGATGAGCCTCACTTTGATTCAATGAATACCCCGGTGGCCACCGACTGATTAAAAGCGGGATGGCCGCGCCTTCAAGGCTTAGCGATCAATGGCATTACCCGCGGCCGCGGGTTTTGGTGTCGCCTTTTTTAGCCTTTTGCTCAAGAAACGTAATGATCATATTCGCAACGTCTTTATTGGTCGCCATTTCAATGGATTCAAGGCCCGGGGAGGAATTCACCTCCATGACCACCGGCCCATGATTGGACCGAAGAATGTCGACGCCGCAAACGTTTAACCCCATTGTTTTCGCTGCTCGAACTGCCGTAGACCGCTCCTCTGGCGTAATTCGGATCAAACTGGCGGTACCACCGCGATGAATGTTCGATCGAAACTCACCCTCTTTCGCTTGGCGTTTCATCGCCGCGACCACTTTATCGCCAATGACAAAACAGCGGATGTCAGCGCCGCCTGCTTCGCCGATATATTCCTGCACCAGAACCGATACGTTTAAACCAAAAAAGGACTGGATCACACTCTCGGCTGCCTTGGGCGTCTCCGCAAGCACAACCCCAATACCCTGGGTACCTTGCAGTAACTTGATCACAAGCGGCGCCCCACCGACCATCTTGATCAAATCTTCGATATCATCTGGCTTATTCGCGAAGCCCGTCACCGGTAAACCTATGCCACGCCGAGACAAAAGCTGCATCGAGCGCAACTTATCGCGAGACCGACTGATTGCGACCGATTCGTTGAGGGGAAAGACACCCATCATTTCAAACTGCCGTGAAACCGCCGTGCCGTAAAATGTAACCGATGCCCCGATTCGGGGGATCACCGCATCAAAACCGGTCAACTCTTCACCCTTATAATGAATGGATGGTCGGTGGGATGTGATGTTCATGTAACAACGCAGCACATCAAGCACTTTGACTTCGTGCCCTCGACCTTCGGCAGCCTCAATTAAGCGCCGGGTCGAATACAGGTTGCGATTTCTAGATAGCAGCGCAATTTTCAATGCTTTTCTCTCTGTCAGACAGGTTAAAGGTTGGTATCCAACGGGGTATCACGCAATAAAAAGTGGTCGGCGGAACTGACCGAAACATTCAGTGCTGCCAGACTGCGTCGACCAATTAATACCCGAAAATTCATTGGGTCTCTGCGGGTCAAGCTGAACTCCGTTTGGATGGTTTGCTCAGCCAGCACAAGAGTAGACAAAATAATGATTCTGCTTTCTTCCTGACCACCGGAATTGCGGACAATACGCCGGTCTAGAATGGGAGCACGGCACAAATCACTTTCGAGACTTGACGACCGGGGCGGCGCTAATCGAAATTCAACGAACGCCTCACCGGCGTCCCAAAAGGTTTTAATATCGCGGGCATCAAGACTCGAGGTCAGCGCGCCGGTATCGAGCTTTGCTCGGATACCACCAGTCTGAATATCCGGCAGCAGAATGTATTCTTTCCAACCGACAATCATCAGCGCCCCGAAAAATCGGCGAATCCTAGAGCTTTACTGGGATCAACGCAACGTTTTTATCCGGCCCGCACCCTGCGCGGGCATCCTTCAAGTATCAGGCTTGAAAATTCAACCGCAAACCCGGGGTTGGCCAAGTCGCTTTTACCAGTTTACCGGTTGACGACAGCGTGATGTATGCCGTTCGAAGATCCAAACCCCCAAAGGCGATATTGGTCGTGAGAACATCCGGCATTTCAAAAAACTCAACCGCGCGACCATCGGGTGAATGTGACGTGATCCCACCTGTGATTAAGGTCGCAACGCAAACATGACCCAAGGCATCCACTGCAAGCGAGTCGAACATGTGAAAGTCCGGTCTTTGCGCGAGCATCCTGCGTGGGATGCTGACATCCACCTCACCGGGAGACTGAAGGGCGTAGGCCCAAAGACGCCCGGTCGGCGTTTCCGCCACGTACAACGTCTTTTCATCCGGCGACAAACCAATCCCATTGGGCGCCTCCATCGGGAAGATCACTTCCTGAATTCGACTGCCATCCGCTGCGGCATAAAACACACCGGTGCGGTCTCGGGTTCGCGGCGCGGTCTTGCCATGATCGGTGAACCAAAACCCACCCGTTCGGTCGAAGACCAAATCATTCGGCCCTTTTAAGCGTTCGCCGTTGCAGGCCTCATAAAGGGTTTCAACCGCACCGGTCTGCAGATCAACCCGCTCGATCCGGCCGCCGGTGTAGTCTGCCGGCTGCTCTCCTGGAAAGACCCGCCCATCGCGAGCCTGATGCCATTCAAAACCGCCGTTATTGCAAATATAACAATGGCCATCTGGCCCAAGGGCGGCACCATTTGGGCCACCCCCGAGTTCAGCCACGATGGATTGCACCCCATCTTCGGCAACTCGGGTGAGGGTGCCCCGTTGAATCTCAACGACCAGCACGGACCCATCACTGAGCGCAACGGGACCTTCCGGAAATTGCAGCCCTTCGGTAATCATCGTCAGTTCCATCGCACTGTCTCCTGTTTGGGCTCATTAAGCTGACCCACTGATCTGTTATAGACGGGCGTTCTGCTTTGCGCAAATCGTTTTGAGCTTGACCCGAACCCGTCTGCGCGCTTTGGCCCCGGCGCGCAGACCCGGGTCCATGCGCCGTTCAAAGGGTTCCCCTCTGCCGCCCTACGAACCCGACACCGGGTCGATCAACCACCTTCCCAATGCCACCGGGTTCCTGCGCGTGTATCGGGGGGATCAGCTACCGAGGCAATCGCTGTATCCCTTTTATACCGGATTCGGTTTCGGTTTCGGTTTGTCGTTGCATCTGCCTCAACGGTATTGGAACTCAGCTGGCGGCATTCCGGCTAACGCGGTTGATCCGGGTTGCGTTATCAAAATTCGAGGTATTCACACAGCAAGGGGGCCCAACAGACAGGCTGTCAATCTGGCACCTGCAGCACTCTTAAGCCTTGGGATCTCCCGACAACGGGTTCCCAGGCTGATCCCGACTTGGGGATTGCGTGCTGTTGACTAAGGGTTGTCTTCAAGCTCCCTGATCAAGCCGGCATCAGTCCTCAGGCGTCAAGGCAACTGGGGCACCGCCAGGAAACGCGTCAGCACCATGATCAACAATCATTTGGGTGATGCGTTCGACCATTTCATCCAAAGCGGCTTCATCCGTGCCGCGCATCACCAAATTAGTGCCATAGCCATTTGGGCGATAAAACGGGTAAGAGCCAAGATCAATATCGGGATACTGGTCTTGAATCACCCCGAGTTGGCCGGCGACCTGACTTTCTCCCAGAAAAGCACCCACCGTCCTAGACCGAACGGGTTTGCCACCCGGTAATCGGTTTTGATCGAAGGTACTGGCCATGGCTTGCATCACCATCGGCACACCGGCCATCACAAAAACATTCCCCAGCTGAAATCCTGGTGGCCCGCCAGTCGGATTATCGATCAAGGTCGCGCCCACCGGGATTCGCGCCATTCGCAGCCGGGCGGCCATGACCTCTGGGGCTGCCTCGCGTTTGCGAATTAATGCCGCAACCGCCGGATGCTCTTCAACGGCCACCCCAAAGGCCTTGGCGATACTATCAACCGTAATGTCATCATGGGTTGGCCCAATGCCCCCGGTTGTGAAGACATAATCAAAGCGTTGCTTGCAGTGATTTACCGTGTCGACAATGGTTTCATCCACATCCGGAATAACCCTGGCTTCCATCATCCGAATACCGAGCTCATTTAAGACCCCACTCAAATGCGCGAGATTGGTATCCTGAGTTCGGCCCGAGAGAATCTCATTGCCAATAATGATCAAACAAGCCGTGGCTGATTCGAGTTCTGAAACCATATGCGAAGCCCTTTTGTGAATTGCCGCGCTGAGTCGACTTAAACGACCGCGCCAAGCAATATTAAACCACGAATAAAGAACGATTTGACTCAGGCGCTGCGAACTTCAAGACCCAAAACCCGCTCCCGCCGGTCCTGTCAGCCAAGCGCGGCCCAACCATCGCAGTGATTAACCGTTATTTGACTCAGGTTAAACCCATAATCGCGTTTGACAACGACCTGTTCACCTTTCTCCTTCGCCTTCTTCTCCTTAGCGCTATGGGCGTAGGGCTTAGGGGGCTTAGGGCTTAGGGGCTTAGGGCTTAGGGGGGGCTTAGGTCTGAGCAATGAGCAATGAGCCAGCACAATGACATATCGTGACGAGGAAGCCCCGAGACGATAGACTTAGCCGCTTGATCAGAAAAAATTGGGTGAAGCTCGAAACCGCCGCTTTGGACGAGAATGGAGGTAAACGACGCCGATTGTCCCTCGAACCGGTTAAACCAAAGCCGATCGCATTGCCTAAACGGCGCCCAGTCGCTGTCGGTCAAAGCATGTTAGCTTTCGCCGCGCGAGAAAGCGGGCCTTAATTGGCGCGTAATCGCAGTAACAACCTAGACAAACAATCTGGGCAAAATGGCCACAAATTCTGAGCTTTCCGTAATAAAGCTTAAAGCACCAAGCGTTAGGAACGACCTATGAAATCAGCGGCAGAAGAACTGGACCACATCCTGATCAAGGGCGCCAGAGAACACAATCTAAAGAATATCGAAGTCAAAATTCCAAAGCGAAAACTGGTCGTACTCACCGGCGTCTCTGGATCAGGCAAATCATCCCTAGCCTTCGATACCCTTTATGCTGAAGGCCAACGACGCTATGTGGAGTCCCTCTCAGCCTATGCCCGACAATTTTTGGGCCAAATGGAGAAACCCAAGTACGACACCATTCGAGGACTGTCCCCAACCATTTCAATTGAGCAAAAAACCACCAGTCGCAACCCGCGTTCAACCGTCGGCACCATTACCGAAATCTCGGACTACCTGCGCGTCTTGTTTGCCCGCGTCGGACAGCAATACTGCCATCAGTGCCATCAGCCAGTGGCCGGGCAAACCGCCGAAAAAATCGTGTTGGAGCTCCTGAAATGCCCAAAAGGGACTCGGGTTAACCTCATGCATTCGTTATTGGTTAATCGTAAGGGTGAGCACCGAGAACTCATCGACACCGCTCGAGCCCAAGGTTTTGTGAGGCTTCGTGTGGATGGTGAAATCAAACGGGTCGAAGACCTAACCGTCTTAGATAAACGCAAAAAGCACACGGTGGAACTCATCACGGACCGCTTGGTGATTCGCGACGACCTCAAAGAGCGCCTCACCGACAGTGTTGAGCAAACTTTGCGCATGGGCAAGGGATCCATGCTGGTTCAAATTAATGACGAAGATCGAATTTTTTCGGAGCACTTAGCCTGCGCGCCTTGCGGTATTTCGTTCCCAGCGCTGTCGCCCCAATCTTTTTCGTTCAATAGCCCCCAAGGGATGTGCCTGGCCTGCAATGGGCTGGGTACCCAAGTTGCATTTGACCCAGACTTGGTTATCCCGGATGAGACACTGTCATTAAGTGAAGGTGTCCTCAAGCCGGTCGGCCGAATCGATCAAGACAGTCGGTCAATGACCGCTGTTTTTCATAAGCAAATGTTCGAACATCTAAAAATACCCACTCAAAAAACTTGGACCAAGCTCACGCCGGCGCAACGCAAAACCATCCTGTATGGCACTGGCGAGAAACGCTATCAAATCAACTGGGGTTCCCATGGCACAACAAACTCCCGCTATGAAGGCCTGCTCAATCGACTGATGCGACGGTTTCGAAACACCAAGTCGGAAGGGATGAAGCGCTGGTATGCCCAATTCCTGGCAAATACCCCCTGCGACGTCTGCGAGGGCGAGCGCCTTCGGAAAGAATCCGCTGCGGTACACGTTGCAGGTCGAACGCTAATCGACATCTCCGCCATGACGATCGATGAATCGCTGCACTTCTTCGATCACATCGCGCTACAAGGCTCGGATGCCGAAATCGCTGTGGAACTGCTCAAAGAAATCCGTGGCCGCCTTGGGTTTTTGAATGCTGTCGGATTGTCTTACCTTTCTTTGAATCGCCTGGGACCATCACTCTCTGGCGGCGAATCACAAAGAATTCGATTGGCAAGTCAAGTTGGATCAGAGCTTTCTGGGGTCATCTATATTCTTGATGAACCCAGTATTGGGCTTCATCAGCGCGACAATGAACGACTCTTAAATACCCTCATCAAAATGCGCGATATCGGCAATACCGTGATTGTGGTTGAACATGACGAGGACACCATCCGCGCCGCTGACCATGTCATTGATTTCGGCCCAGGTGCCGGCACCCAGGGTGGCAGTGTCATCCACGCCGGAACACCGAAGGCCTTACTGAAAAATCGTGCGTCTTTAACCGGGGACTATCTCTCGGGCCGACGCGCCATTCCGCAGCGCGGCGAACCCCGAACACCGCGCGGTCAGGTTCAAGTGACTGGCGCCAAAGAAAACAACCTGAAAGACCTCAGCATTTCATTTCCACTTGGGATGATGGTTGCTGTCACCGGGGTCTCAGGGGCTGGCAAATCAACCTTGGTGAATGACATTTTATATCCGGCGATGGCTCGCCACTTTAACGGGGGCCAACAAAAAATTGGCAAGCATAAAGCTGTGTTGGGCTTAGACCAGCTGGATAAAGTAGTCGCCATCGATCAAAAACCCATTGGCCGCACACCGCGCAGCAATCCGGTCACTTATATCAAGGTATTTGACGAGATTCGAAAGTTTTTTGCGTTACTGCCAGAGTCGAAGGTACGCGGTTATACCCCAGGTCGGTTCTCATTTAATGTCAAAGGCGGGCGGTGCGAATCCTGCCAGGGCGACGGCGTGCGCAAAATTGAGATGCACTTCTTATCGGACGTGTACGTCAAGTGTGAAGCTTGCGAGGGCAGCCGCTTTAACGCCGCAACCCTCGAGGTGCAATACAAAGGTAAATCCATTGCCGATGTGCTCAGCATGACGGTCGCCGAAGCCGTCATCCACTTCTCAGAACATCCTAAAATCGTCAACCAGCTTCAACTCTTAGTCGACGTGGGTCTTGATTACCTTGCCCTCGGCCAACCCTCCTCGACCCTATCCGGCGGGGAGGCGCAACGCATCAAACTCGCAAGAGAACTGTCAAAGCTCGCGACCGGCAATACCTTTTATTTATTAGATGAGCCCACCACGGGGTTGCACTTTGACGATGTTAGAAAGTTATTGGGCGTGCTGAACCGCCTGATCGATGCCGGAAACTCTGTCGTGGTCATTGAGCACAATCTCGATGTCATCCGGACGTCTGATTGGATTATTGACCTTGGACCCGCCGGCGGTCCGACCGGCGGTTGTTTGATCACCGAAGGCACACCCAGTGACGTCGCGCAATGCAGCGAAAGCGACACCGGTCGTTATCTTGCGCCCTATTTCCCAAAGCAAAGAAAACCGCCATCAAAGCAGTCCGCTGCAAAGCGCAAACCCAAATAATGAGGCCTACTTTTAATTTTGGCGCCGACCATCGTGCGCCAGAACACGTAACCACAGCGATGCCCGAACCGGACGGCATAAAGGATAAAATAGCCCATGACTGAATTTGACCCGGCAACAGTGCCCATCCGTGCGGCCGCCACCGTCCTGCTCATTGCAGATCGGCCCGAATTAAAGATTCTGATGATGCGCCGCCATGCCAATACTTTATTTGCCGGTGGGATGTGGGTTTTCCCCGGTGGTGCGGTGGACCCTGAGGACGTAGAGATTGCGGTCACGGGACCCGTCGAGCTGGATTACCCGGGGCCAATCACCGTCACGGCCGCCGAGCATCATCGGTCGTATTATGTCGCAGCGATTCGGGAATGCTTTGAAGAGGCGGGCATTTTACTGACCCATGCTGACCCAGACCGGCCAACACCGCCGGTGCTATTGCTCGAGCGTCAGGCCGAGTTAAGAGCTCAGCTAAACGCAGGCGCCATTGGATTTAAGCAACTGCTGACAGACCATCATCTGATTCCCGCTGCTGGCTTGATCAAACCCGTCGCCCGTTGGATTACCCCATTGGGTTCGCCCAAGCGGTTTGATGCGCGATTTTTTCTTGCTAAACATCCTCTAAACCAAGACTCGTCCCACGACGAAGGTGAACTAGTTGACTCAGAATGGCTGAGCCCGTCAGAAATTCTACGGCGATTTGAAGCCGGCGATATGGCCATCATGACACCAACACTCAGAATGATTCAGAACCTTCAGGCCTTTGAATCCACAGCCGCAGTTATGTCTGCGATTCACCAAACGGTTGACTACCATCAGGTCCTGGTTGATCCCGAGACCAAAGCGCTGTTACTCCCAGGGGACGAAGGTTACGGCGATGCCGTTGATCATATCGAAACCGGGTGGGTACGACTCAGGCAGGTGGAACGTTAAGGCGACCTAACCCCACTCATTTTCAACTCGGGTTAACCAATAATCGATATCCGCCTTGGCGTCTCCGGTTAAATAGCGCCAGAGTTTCAAGCGATTGATCAACTCCAACCGCCCGGTGTCGGCTTCGAACCAGGGCTCCAGCGCCATCAGTTGACTCGCGACCGGATCATCTTGCTGACTCGGATCCGTCCAGAAAATCGGTCTCGGTGCGTTAGGCTGGGTCACGAGGTCTACATCGTTCCACAGTCTGACCTGGGGTTCATTGGGCCCAAGCCGAATTTTGTAGAGATAGCGATCTTCAGAAGATTGGTTGAGGCCGGCGCCATGCCAAAGCCCCATGTGGAACACATAAATACTGCCAGCGGGACAGACCACTTGTTGTTGACCCAACAGGTTTTGATAGCGCGCGATGGCGGCCTCGCTGACGCGCCTAAGATGCGAGCCGGGGATATAGCGCGTACCGCCCATTTCTACGGTGACCGCCTGGGGGAAATAAAACATTTGAATGTCAAAAGCTTGTCTTGGGTCAATGGTTGAGTCTTGATGATTGTGCTGCGAGGCGGCCTTGGCGGTTCGCAGGGCCTCCCGACTTGCGCCTAACGTGAGATGTAAAAAGTGATGGTCAAAGACCGGCGCAGACCCCACCAAGCTCTTGATTGCGCCCTTCACGACGGCTAAGTCTAAAATTTCATGCAGGCAGTCATCGGGTTGAAAACAATCTGGTAAGCGTGTTCCGGGCGAGATTTTGGGAATGCTGGGATTGTGCAATAACCGGTTATAAGCCTCGCCCAGGTTATCCTCTGAATCCCCGCCAGGCGCACGAAGTTGCCCAAGAAACCGCGCATTCAGCGCCTCGGGCACAACCCCCTCGAAAACCAAGAAGCCCCTGGCCACGAACGCGGCCATTTGCAGCGTCGTCAAACCCAAGCCCCGGTTCATTTCTGCCCTTGCTTGCAAGCCGCATCGAACCAACGCGCCCCAGGCCAACCTAATTGTCCCGTCATGTTATACCTCCCGCGCTGGATCATTTTTTTGGATGATGGCGGATGCCGGTGCACCGCCCGAAACCCGGTTTTGAAAACCTTGATGAAAGGCCTTCACGGACTTGGCTCAAAAGATTGCCACTGCTCGAAAAAAAATTCGTACTTCAAATAATCGGTCCGAAATTCCTCACCCGACACGTGACTGACCAGTGGACTGGCCTGAATCAACCGCCACCCATCCCGTAGGGCATCCACCCCCGTCTTATAGGGCGGCACATCGGCATCACCCGTCATGGGCCTGCTCTCGCCAGTACCATCGTAGCGAGCCCAACCGATCACAGGCGTATCCAGCGCCGAGGTTGCCAGATACAAAACCAGAACTTTTTGTCGCGCCGCCATCCTGACCGCCTTGTTCGTTTTCACCTTATTCAACCCACTCGACCCGAATTTGTAAATGCTATCCGACTGAATTCGGATCAGGATTATTCAAAAATCAACCAAATAATGAAAAAAAATGACTTGATAATGAAGAAATAATGAATAAGATCGGTCATCCACTAAGAATTTGGCCTCAAACCATGCAAATAATTCTGCTCATCTGGTTCGTCCTACTGCCCGCGACCTCCTATGCAGGCCCGATGCAGGCCTCAAATTTTGGCAGTGAAATCGAGCGCCCGAACTTTTCGGAGATCCAGGACGTGCAAACCAAGAAATCTGCTTTTTTCGATTATCTAATGCCCTACGTCTTAGAGGCCAATGCTGGCATTAAAGCCGAACGATCCATTGTGCTGCAATTCGAGGCCATGAACGGTGCCGGACAAGCGCTCACCCAACCCCAACGGGCGGTTCTTTTAAACCTTGCCAAGCGGTATCGGTTACCGACGGCGCAACAAAAAGCCCCAACCAATCAGGTCATTCGCCAAGTGCTTGAGCGCGTTGATGTTCTCCCCATGTCATTGGTACTTGCCCAAGCCGCCAACGAGAGCGGCTGGGGTACCTCGCGGTTTGCGCGGCAGGCCAACAATTATTTTGGTATGTGGTGTTATCAAGCGGGTTGCGGTCTCAAGCCGCGCCAGCGCGATCAAGGCCAATCTCACGAGGTAAAACACTTCAAGCACGTGCAAGATAGTGTCATCGCCTATTTGCATAACCTCAACACAAATCGCGCCTACCAGCCACTTCGAGACCTCAGACAGACTACGCGCGACCTCGGCGCGCCCTTGCGAGGCGTATTGCTTGCGGAGGGTTTACACGCCTACTCCAGTCGCGGCGAGGCTTATATTAAAGATATTCAAACTATGATTATTGCGAATGACTTAGAGCAATTAACGTTTGAAGTGGCGAGTCAGTAACCTGGCTCTCCGCATTAGGCCACTAGGATCCCGCTTGCCATGAGCCTTTACCAAGTCTGCCAACTCAAGCATCTCGGCGCTCAAAGCTTTCTGGCAGACCTGCAAGCCTTAAAAAAACGCTTTGTTGACACAACCGATACTGACCCAACCCTGATCGGCGTGTTCACCGGCCTCTTCGGACTAGCCAGCGATGAGTGCATGCTCATCATAAAACAGCAAACCTTGGGTCCTGTGTCCATCGATTCAACCTTCAAAGTCACTAAGGCCCACAGCTTCACAGCCACGGTTCGACCGACCCAAACCCAGACTTTTGACCAACCTGGGATTTATGTCTTCCGTTTCTGGACCCTGCCTGGCAGTCACCTTGCGCCACTCATTGCCCTGTCGGAAAAAGCTTGGGAAACCTTCGAGGGCGACTTTGACACCGAGGTCAAAGCCCTGTTCAGACAATCAACGAAGGCGCACCAAGAAACTGCGCTGCTCATTACCTGGTACAAAAACTTTGCGGCCTGGGAAGCTTCAAGACAACCGGATCCGGCCGCCGCAGGCTACTTCAAAGAACGGCAGCGTTTAATCGATCAGGCTTTTCCGATTGCGACTCGGCTTTTAACTTAGCTCACGCGCGTCAGGTAGAGGTAGCGCCAAAGCGTTGCGGCCACGAGCGCATGATCTATTCGACCATCCAAAAGATAGTTAGTGAGCTCGACAACCGGCACCAACACCACCTCGGTTTGCTCAGTCGCAGTATTTTGGATATCACCGTCAACCACCACATTCTCGGCAACAAACGTGTGCAATCGATTGTTAAACACCGCCGGGTTTGGATTGAGAATACCCAAAGAGGTTAAGTGACTGGCCCTAAACCCAGATTCTTCTAAGCACTCTCGCGCTGCTGAGACCACCGGCGCTTCACCGGGGTCGACCATGCCGCCCGGAATCTCAAGCGATAAGGCGTCACTACCATGACGATACTGGCGGACAAAAACCACCTCTTGGTCAGGCGTAATCGGCAAGACATTGACCCAATCCACCGTATCCAACACGAAAAAACCGTGGGCATTGCCCGTTTTGGGCGAAATCGCGGTGACCTCCTGAACCTTCATAATGCGAAGGTCGTTCAGCACTTTGCTCGCGACTCGGGCCCAAGGTTTAATCGGCTCACTCATCCGCCCAGCCCTCGAACGGGGATTGCGGCACCGTGCAACGCAACCGCATCTGCGCTCGCTAAAAAGCCGATCACGGCGGCCAGTTGTTCGGGCGCAACCCATTGGTCAAAATCAGCGCTTGGCATATCGGATCGATTTCTGGGGGTATCAATCACGCCTGGCATCACACAATTAACATTCACACCCGCCTGTTTCACTTCCTCAGCGAGACTTTCGGTCAGCCGAATGGTGGCCGACTTAGAGGCCAGGTAAGCCCCCATGTGCGCTTGCCCTTGGGTTGCCGCGACTGCGCCCACGTTAATCACTTTGCCATGACCCGCGGCGACCATTGCCGGCACAATCTTTTGCGTCATGTAAATAACCGATTTCGTATTGAGATTAAACAGAAAATCCCAAGTTTCATCGAGGGTCTCAAACACGGTCTCACCCATTTGAAAGCCGCCCGCGATGTTACACAAAACATCAACCGCACCATGGGTTTGAAGCAATCGCTCAGAAAAGCTGGCGCAATCGCTTCGGCTCGTCAAATCACAGACGGCCAGATGACATTGATCCACAGGATTCGGGAACGCGGTATCCAGCAGCGCTTGACTGTAATCGACCGAGACCACCACAGCACCTCGGGTTAAGAAATACCGAACAACGGCCTGACCCAACGCACCCGCACCACCCGTTACCACCACCACTTGATCTTCAAACATCCGAGATTCCTTAAGCCTTGAATTGCACGATGCTAAAGGCTTTACTGTTGGAATCCAAGCCAATAAAGAAGTGCCATTATGGATCAACCCGTTATCAAACGAACCTTCTGCCGAGTTTGCGAGCCCAGTTGCGGGCTCATCGCGACCCTTGAACAAGGCGAAATCAAATCAATCATGCCCGACAAAGACCACCCCGTAACCAAAGGTTTTGCCTGTCACAAAGGGTTGGCGGTTCTGGACATCCATAACGACCCCGACCGCCTGCGCTGGCCCTTGCAAAAAAACGGCAAGACCTTCGAGCGCGTTTCCTGGGCGACCGCCGACGCGACCGTGGGCGAACGCCTTCGTGCACTGCAGGCACGCCACGGCAAAAACGCCATTGGGATCTACTCGGGCAACCCGCTGGCCTTTAACTCAACGGCAGGGCCTGCAATCAGCTCATTTGTCGGCGCGATCGGCAGTCGCCGAAATTTCAGTTCCGGCACCCAGGATTGTGCGAACAAGTTTGCCGCCTCTGAAGCGGTCTTTGGCTCCAGTACGATCCATCCGGTTCCGGACATTCCAGAGACCGATTTATTGCTCATATTGGGCGCGAATCCTCGGGTCTCACACATGAGTTTTGTGTCCATTGCGGACCCCATTGCCGAACTGCGCGCCGCAAAAAAACGCGGTGCGCGACTCATCTTTGTTGACCCCAGACAAAACGAATCCGTCACGGGCCTGGGCGAATTGCTTCAGGTTAAACCCGACTCAGATGTCTATTTGCTCAGCGCAATGCTCGAGCATTGTTTCCGAGAAGCTCTGATCGACCAGGCGGTGATCCGCGCCCATGGGGAGAACGTCGCGGCCCTCGAAGCCTTTGTCGCCCAGTACCCGGCCGAACGCGTCGCCGAGGTTGTCGGCTTGGCGGCCGATGAAATTCGATCTTTAGCGGCGGATTTTGCAGCCGCTGAGAAAGCCTCAGTTTATATGTCAACCGGCGTCAATATGGGGCGGCAGGGTGCGGTTGCCTATTGGCTTTTGTATATGTTGAGCCTTGTCACCGGCAATCTTGGCAGGACTGGCGGTAATCGCTATGCCAATGGGTTTTACCCGGCGGCCAAGGCCGGTGCGACCCGAGGGCAACCCCCGCGTTACCAGGACTCAAGTTTTGGCAAGCTACGAACCGTGCGAGGCTCCTTGCCCGGTAATCTGATGGCCGACATGATACTGGATGACCCCGATCCGATCCGAGGGTTGATCGTAATTTCCGGTAACCCTTTGTTATCCATTGGCAATAGCGAGCGTATGCAGGCCGCCCTTGAGCAGCTCGAGTTCCTGGTGGTGATTGATATCTACCCCAGTGCGACCAGCGAGTTTGCGGACATCACGCTACCGGCAACCGATATGTTTGAGCGTGCTGACATTAATCTGGCTGGACTGGGCCTGCAGCACAAACCGTTTGTACAATTCACCGAGGCCCTCGTTGAACCCGGCTTTGAACGTAAGCCCGAATGGGAAATCATGGCACGCCTGGAGCAAGCCTACCTAAATGACGCCACAAGCGACACCGCACTGCCGGATCCCTTTGCGCGCTTGGATCATATGTTGGGCGCCTCCAGCACCAGTATCAGCGAACTATCGGCGGCACGAATCCCGGTGAAGGTCCTTGAAACGGCAGCCCCCGAATCCTTATTTGAGTCGGTGATTCAAACTGATACCGGGCTGGTGGATTGCTGCCCAGACACCATGAAGGATGCTCGACTGCGATGCGAGGCGATTTTCAAAAGCTTAAGCGCTGAACCCACGAGCCAACTCAAGCTCATCAGCCGTCGAACCAACTACATGCTCAACAGTTGGTTTCATAATGTGGATCAATTAAAACGCCCCAAACATTTGGATAATCCGCTGTACATTCACCCGAGCGACGCGCAATCAAGGCAGCTGCAAGATGGTGGCATGGTTAAGCTTTTCAACGAATTCGGCGCTCTGACCACCCGCATTGCCTTTGATGAAACCCTTCGACCTGGGGTCGTTGCCATGACCCATGGCTGGGGAAACAAGGGTCGCCGGATGAAAACAGCCGCAAAATATGAAGGCACCAATACCAATGTTTTGCTGCCATCTGGGCCCGATAGCTTCGAGCCTTTTAGCAATCAATCGTTTATGACGGGCATCCCGGTCGACTTACAGGACGCGTCATCATAGAACGCCACCATAAGCCAAGGACCGCACTACGTGACATCGGTCAGTCGGGGGGGGGGGGCAGTCGGGGGCATTAACCCCCAAAAATGCCCTTGAGAACATAAAAGAAGATGATCGAGAGGGCCGCCCCCGCGGGCAGCGTCACGACCCAAGAGGTAAAGATCGTTCCGATGACTCGGAGGTTCAAAGCCGCAACCCCATGGGCTAGCCCAACCCCCAAAACGCCGCCCACCAACGTGTGAGTGGTCGAGATGGGCAGGCTTGCGCCCGAGGCAATCACAACGGTTGCGGCCGCCGCGAGCACTGCCGCAAAACCACTGCTGGGCGTTAATTCAGTGATGTTGCTGCCGATCGTTCGAATAACGCGATAGCCGTAGGTCGCAAGGCCGATCACAATCCCCACCCCGCCCAACAGCAACAGCCATTTCGGCATCATGGCTTCTGAGGCCACCATACCACCACTGCTCAACACTGAATTCACGGCCGCTAATGGGCCAATGGCATTGGCTACATCATTTGACCCATGGGCAAAGGCCATCGCGCAGGCGGTAAAAATACCGAGCACGCCGAAAATGCGCTCAATGGTCATGATTTCATCATGGGCAGAATTCGATGATGGCTTGATTCGCCGGACCAAGAGCCAACTGAATAGGGTCAACCCACTGGCAAATATCAAGGAGTAGGTAATGGACTGCTCAAAGCTCAAACTCAGACCGACATGTTTCAGCCCTTTCACCATCGACACCATACCGATAATGAATGCAACCAAAAAGATATAAAATGGGACCCCACGGCGCGCCGCCTGAACCGGCGTCTTGGATCCCAAAATAAACCGGCGGACGCTCATATAAATCACAAACGACACGGTGCCCGCTAAAACCGGCGACACCACCCAACTGGCAACAATGCTACCGACCTTGCCCCAATTCACCGAGTCAACCGATATGCCAACCGCGGCAAACCCAACGATGGCGCCCACAATGGTATGGGTCGTTGAAACAGGCCAGCCATTGATCGTTGCAACCAGCAACCAAATGGCCGCCGCAAACAGCGAGGCGATCATGCCGTAAACTAACAAGTGCGGGGTCTCCGCCAAAATACTCGGATCAATGATGCCTTTTCGAATCGTGCTGGTGACTTCACCACCGGCAAGGTACGCCCCGGCAAACTCAAACACGGCGGCAATCACAATCGCCTGTTTGATGGTGATGGCCTTGGAGCCCACCGAGGTGCCCATGGCATTGGCCACGTCGTTCGCGCCAACGCCCCAGGCCATTAAAAATCCACAAACCACCGCGATGATCAGCAGGACCGACCCATAATCCTCAATAATTCCCATTCTCAGCTTCCTCGTATATCGGGTTTTATCGCATCGGTTGATCGAACGCCTCGCATCAACCGCGTCGGAGTAAGTTGCTACCTAGAAATCATGCACAGCACCCGGTGCCCGATTTCTTGGCCGATGTCAGAAACCGCAGCAAGATCTGCGACCTGTTGATACAGAAAGATCATATCCAGCGGATTTTCGCGTGATTCATGACCCCGCATCAAATCATGGATTTTAACCCGGTCGCTGTCTGCAGAATCCTCAATATCACTGACTTCCAGCACCAACCGCTCGATCATGACCTGCTCTTTATCACTGAATCCGGATCGAAACAGGTCTTCTAACTCAACGATCACATCTAGAATGCGTTGCGTGCTGGCCTGTCCTTTGGCAATTAATTCTGCAATCGGCGCCCCAAGGGCGTCGGGAAACTGCGTTTGTCGACCAATGACCACACCCGAAAAATCTTTGGCCTTATTGGGGATCTGGTCCTGAAGATGAACCAATTCAAGCAAGTCCGTGCGGTGAACCGGTAGAAAAATACCCCTGGGCAAGCTCATACGAAGTTGGCGTTTGTAATCGTCCGCCTCATGTTCAAGATCACCAATGCGGTCGCGGTGCGTCTCGGCTGCCTGCCAGTCGCCCACCAACGCCGCTGCAAAAAAATCCGAAAGCGTCACGACGGTCTGATTGACCACTTCCATGTGCTTTTTTAACAAAGAGAATGGGGATTCTCGAAAGAGTTTAGAAAACAGTGGCTCCTTAGCCATGATTGATCTCCTAGAAAACACTTTAATGGTGATTTTTAACCCAAGCTCTGGGGGAAAATACGTCCAAATCTAGCCCAGCAGAATAACGGTATTCCAGATCAAAGACTACGGTTTCAATACCAAAAATTTTCAGTGCAAAGGTTGTGGTTTTGGCTTTTTATGGTATAACAGCGCGCTTATGAAACAACGATCCTTCAGCACCGCAATGCCCTACCTTGACCGAATTGGCGTCTTCCTTTCGGCGACCTGCCTATTGCATTGTCTGGCCCTGCCAGTATTGCTAACCATCGCGCCGATCACCCAAACCGGACTAATGGATGAGCAGACCTTCCATCTGGTTTTGCTTTGGTTCATTCTTCCCGTGAGCTTGATTGCCCTTGGGATTGGTTGTCGTCAGCATAAAGACCTCATCATTGTGTTACTTGGGGGCACCGGGCTGAGTCTTTTATTGTTCGCGGGCCTGCTTGGTCACACCTACTTATCACCGCCCACCGAGCGCGTGCTCACCGTGGTTGCGGGGCTCATTTTAGCCGCTGCGCACTTGCGCAACTTTAAGATCTGTCGCGCCACGAATTGCGATCATGAGGATTCGACACACCGCTAAGGCTGTGCATCAAATGAATGATCAAAGACACGGTGGGGCCGCCAATCTGAAGGCCTGACCACCTGAACTGAAAATTTGCTCGCCCCGATCCGCGCCCCAATAGATGATAATTGGCTTTGTTTCGCAGCGCAGACAGCGGCACCGCAACAATCTCTGCCACTTCCTGCGGATCCGCTCGATAAGAAAGATCAGCGCTGGCTAAAAACACATTGGGTTCGATCAGATAGCCCGCCTGGCTGAAGTAGGTCCCAAGGCAGCCCAGAAACGTTAACGTCTCAGGCGACACATTAATTTCCTCAAAGGTTTCCCGCAGCGCCGTGTGCCTCAAAGAGTCATCTTCGGGGGCTTCTCGTCCACCCGGGAAGCAGAATTGCCCGCCAAAACGAATCCTAGCACTGCGTTTGGTCACCAAAATAGCCGGTTCAGCCTGATCTACGATGACAATCGCAACCGATGACCGACCGGCACTGCCTTTTTTGCTGTTCGGCACGGGTGGCTCGAAATGCGGATTCACGAGTTCTATGTCGGAGCGGCCTTTGCTCAGCCTTTGCAGAATTTCAGCACGATCAAGCGCTCGCGCTGACCAATTCAACCGTTGTTCGAATGGCGCCGCAGTGCCATCAACCTTGCTCATCGGTGAACGCCGCTTTGGGACATCATCAAGTGGTCAAATGGGCTTTCAATTCCCGGTAACCGATCACATGAATTCCCAGGCTTTCGGCAAACTCGCGCAAAGACCGGTCCGAGAAGGCCTCATAGTCGGCATGGCGCGAAGCATGGGTATCGGCAATCGCTTCAAGCTCTGCACCCGCAACCGCTGGATGAAACAATAAATGGGTTAACCCAGGCTGCACTTTTTCAATCAGTTCTCGATAAAAGTCATTCTTCTGGGTCAGCGGCACCATGGTTTCGACCAGAATTTCGTCTAAGGTCGGGACCTGATCTTGCTCAACCATCGCCAAAATCTGCAAATACTCATCCGCCATGTCGCCTTCGCCCAAGGTTTGCAGCCGATCCCGGGTAATCCTCGGTAAAAATGCGGGCACCCCGTATTCTCGTGCAAGTTGCAGATAACGGCCTAAAAACTTCGGATGGACCACTGATCCCATATGGGTATCAATATGGGTCACATCGATTCCAGCGGCGAGCGCGCCATCAATTTGCGCCCGCATTTCGCCTTCTGCGCCCGCAACGGTTACGTGTCGCACGGCATCTTCTCGAGTCGCCCACAGGTACCCATCAGCATCAAGCAATCCGGTCTTTGGGTCGCGGCTACTGAGCGCGGACCACCGATAACTTGGGTACTCAGCCGTGAGGGTTAAATGAACGCCCAGATCAAGCGTTGGATTCGCCTTTGCCATCTGAACCGCTTCTTGAAACCAAGGGCCATTCACTAAAATTGACGCGCAAGTCGCTGAACCTTTGGTCAGGCATGCAAGGCTTGCTTCGTTGGCCGCGTGACAAAACCCCATATCATCGATATGCAGGATCAAAACTCGGTCATCAGGACCGTATCCCATGCGGGCAAGGTAGGGGTTCATTTCAGACAAACCGCGCAGCACCCGTCGCATCCACCATCACTGCCCGGCCGCAGGTCTCGGATTCGGTCATGGCTGTCAATTCGGCCGGGTCTTCAATGTTGGCCCAAACGCGTTCGTCTGCTGGCGTTAAACACACGAGGTGCCCCGCCTTCGGCCCGTCTGCGCCATACATCACCGTGTAAGACTCAACCGTCGCCGGCCCGTCATAAACCGCCAAGACGGAGCGGGTTGGCTCGGCATCAACCGCGTCTTGCACGTCTTCAAACTGGAAGTCTTGGGCTGGCGGCGTCGCGCTGTAAACGCCAAAGGCGTGTTTTGTGAGGTAACCCCCATTGGCGGTAATCAAGCCGATTTCGGTGGGGTGCAACCGACTGAGTTCCACCATCCTGGCAATGCTGTGCATCACATAATTGTTTAAGGGCCCGCCGCCAAAAGTCAGGCCACCCGTAATGGTCAGCGGTTTGGTTGCATCGAGTCCCAACTCGGCAACCGCCACCTGTACGGCTGAGGGAAAGCAGCTGTAAACATCAACGCGGTCAAGCTGCTCAACCGTCACACCCGCGAGCGCCAGGGCTTTTTTACCCGCATGCCGAATGGCGGGCGATGAGTGCAAATTGGCCCGATTCGAGACCGCATAGGTGTCGTGCGCATTGGCGCCAGACCAGGGGTAAACCCACTGACTTTCTGGAATGCCCAGCGCCCGCGCTTTTTCCACACTGGTCATCACCAGGGCCGCACCCATATCAACGGCGCTGTTCGAGTTCATCAGTTTCGGATACGGAAAACTCACCATGCGATTACTGGCGGAGGCGGTTGCGATCTCTTCGGGCGACACCACTTTTTGAATCCAGGCACTGGGATTCTGCGCCGCAACCTCGCTGAAACCACTCCATAACTTGGCAATTCGATCGCGATGGTCTGCGATCGATTCCCCGCGCGCATAGCGAATGGCATTTTCAAACATCGGGTACATCTGGATCGGCTGCACCACACCACGCGCCTTCTCAGCATCGCAAGACATCGGCACTTCCTCACCGAGCATCTTGTCATAGGGCCCTTCCGTCTCGCGGTAGGTCATGGTTTGTCCCATCTTCGCAAGCTTGGCCTGAGTGTTCCCCACCTCGGCGCCAACAACCAGCGCCACCTTGATGTCGCCGGACAAAATATCCAGTGCGGTCTGACTCACCAACGCTTGGACAGAGTTGCCGCCAAAGGGGGTGCCAACGAGCTCCGCGCCTTCAAGACCCAGCGCCTTGGCCAGATAACCCGCCGGCTGCTTATAACGCCAAACACCTCGAACGACCCGCACACTATCGATCGCGGACAAGATGTCTGGGGCCTGAGTGTCGACTGCGGCCGCCTTCGCCGCGGCGAGCATTAAATCAATGGGTTCTCTGACGGCCTCAGGATCAAAGCCGCGCTCGAGGAGCTGGCTGACGCCAACCAAAACAGGGGTAAGGGGATTCATACATCACACTCATTATCAACGAGCCGACATTCTGCCACAGCACGCGGTGGTTTTCATGGCACCCGCGCGTTACAGTAAACCTTCCTAGTATGAACCGAGCTTTTTGTGAAACTGGCAGTCACCGCTTGGGATCTCAGCAGCGTTGAGGCCCTTCAACGCATTCCCGAACAAGCTGCAATTGCCGAAGCGATGGGCTTTGAAGGCTTTTGGTTGCCCGAAAACCATTTTGCGGGCCCCGCGGCGCTGAGTGCGCCGCTCATTTTACTCGCGGCGGCCGCGGTCCGGACCAAGACCATCGATCTGGGGACCACGTCCCTAGTACTCCCCATTCGTCATCCGGTGAGTGTCGCGGAAGACGTTGCGATGCTCGATCAAATCGCTCAGGGCCGACTCATCTTGGGGCTCGGGCGCGGTTTCAGCGAAGATTTGTTCGAGGTCTTCGGCGTTGACCCCCGCCAGAAGCGCGTGTTGTTCAAACAATCTTTAACCCAAATGCAATCGATGTGGTCTGGGGCGCCGATTTATCAAAAGGATGACCGCACCTTACATCTGTCACCCAGACCGTACCAGAACCCGCAACCGAGAATTTGGATCGCGGCGTTTGGACCCCTCGCCCTCAAGCAAGCCGCGGCGTTTGGTTGTCCTTATTTGGCCTCCCCCATGGAGACGTTCACGGAACTGACCCAAAACCTTGCGCAGTATCGCGCCGCCTTGGCAGCAGCGGATCAACCGGCGCCAGCCGTTGTGCCCATCATGCGAACGATTTTGATTACCGAAGACGCTGCTTTAGCCGCCTCAGTGAGTACGCACTTGGGGCAAGAGACCCGCCGCGCATCGTCCCAAGATCAACCCGATGACCCGGCGTTTATCGTGGGCCCTGCCGCGTTTGTTGCCGATACGCTGGCGCGATATCGCGAAGACCTGGGGGTGAACTATTTGATTGCCCGGGGCCGCATTAAAGGCATTACCGAGGCGCAACAACTGGCCTCACATGCGCGCCTGATCGAGTTGTTCGGCTAATCAACGACCTTGATGAGCTGCCCCGAATCAGGCTCGCCCTGAGGATACAAGCCATTGATCACTCGGAGTTCGTCCTCGGCATAGTTGGGCAGGTCAGACTGCGCCGCTAGACTGGCCATGGTGGTGCCGGGGCTTGCTCGAACCACTTTTAGCCGCAGAGGTTTGGCCGTTTCAAAGTCGGCTTTTTTCATCCGCGCCAGGCTAAAGCCAATTTTGATGAACGCGGCGTCGTCTGCCAATTTCTTGAGATCGAATTGCCCGGAGCCCTGACCAACAAAGGCTAGACCCCGGCGTCGATCAAAAACCACGATCAATCGAATCGGCCGCTCCCCGAAGACGGTTTGCGCGCGATCCGCCGTTGCAATATAAGCCGGCATACCGTCGATGGTGAGACCACGGCCCTCGACAACCTTAAAACCCAGCACTTCGTTAACCAGTATCTCGGGCGTTAAACCTTTTTTCAGCCGAACGGTACTGAGCTCGAACGCCGCGTGACCGGTTGCAGATTCAAACCGGACCCCACGCGGCACTTGGTTTTGGCGCCAGCCCTCAGGTAATGCCAGGGTAATGCCCAACCGCGCATGATAAAATCGGTTACCGCGGAGTATCCCGGTTGCCCGACTGGGTCCGTAATTTACGCCATCGAGCTGCTCGAGAAACTCATCACTTGCACGGTAATCCTTGGCGTCAACGTTCAAGGCGCGCGCTTTTTTGACGGCCCGATCATACCGTTCTGGGGTAGGCGGGTGGGACGTGACAAAACTTCGAAACAACGCGCTAGAACGCCCCTCAACTCTTGCTTGCTTAAACTCTACCGACTCCAAGGCTTTGAACATCGCCATCACCTGCACCACGCTTTCTGGCGAATAGCCCGCTTTGGCCATAATCTCTGCACCAAAATTATCAGCCTCAAATTCCTGATTCTGGTCGTACTGGGTAAACGCAAGATCGGTTGCGGTTCTCATTGACCGATTGATTTCGTTGCGGGAATAACTGCTCCCACCCAACACCATGGCCGTCGCAGACCCAAGCACCCCCTTTAAGAGCTCTCGTCGCTTGCGGCGTTTGTCGTGGGATTTCAACACATGCATGATTTCATGACCCAGGACCGCAGCAAGTTCCGCTTCCGAGTTAAGGTGCATCATCAGGCCCGTACTAATGAAAATGTTGCCGCAGGCATTGGTCGCTGCTTGGATTTGCGGCGTTTCAAGGACCTCAAAGGAAAAGACTTGATCCCCCGCCTCAGCGACCGCCACTAAGCGCTGACCCACCCGACGCACATAGTCTTGTAAAGGCGCATTTTTGGTCACGCCGACGGCCCGCATGGCCGCATTCGCCATCTGACACTCTTGCTGTTTTCGCGCTGCACTTTTTGACAGCTTCACATCTGGCGCGGGCTCGATGGACGCATCCGAATCGGGCACTGCACGCTCACCATCGGCACTTTCGCGCCCCATGCCTTGGTTATCCGCGTCTTCATTGCTCAGGCGCTCATTGGCCGCATCAAGCGCGCCGTCACCGACCGCGCCTGCAACCGGGCTTTCGGTCATCATCCGCTCAGCACGAGGGGGTTCGCCTCCCTTACCTTTCGAATTGACGGTTTCAACGCTGTCGTTTGAACGACTCGCGTTATCAGCGCTTTGGATACTGGATCCGTCGTCGAGCATCATCACGCCCGATTGACCCGATGGGCTTTCGGCCATGAGCGGACTCATTTCATTCGCAGCCAAACGATTGAAACGGCCTACGGGTTCTTGGGCATGACTAAAACTCGGCTCAGCAAAGAGCAACCAAAACAATAAAATGGCTTTTTGTGTCAACATATTGGCATCCACTCTAGACCTTGACCTGCATTATTAAGCACCCAACCTGAAAATCAACTGAACGAATTGCACCACAACCACGTTTAAAACTAGACTGAGTTAATGATCACCATAAGGTTTCCGCGTCCTATGATCTACGTCCTATGGCTGCCGAGTGTTCAAAGTATCGTTACCGGGCTGGTTGGCGCTGCCTTCGGCCTTGCATTGAGCCTAACTTTAACCCCAATCAATGTCGCCGCACAGACGGCGCAACCTAAAGCAAATATCGCTTTCGCGTCAGATTTATCACCAGAGGTTGAGCGTCTACAGACCGCCGCAACCGACGCCATGGCCAGTCAAAGCTGGACAGAGGCCGAAAACTTACTCCTGCAGGCGCAGCACGCCTTGCACCGTGAGCATGGCGTTGTTACGCCTAAGCAAACTTTGATACTGGACCAATTGGCGACCACCCACATCCAGCAAGAGGATTACCGACAGGCGAATCAGTTCAAAGAATTCAATCATTTCCTGGGACAACGCAGTGACTCGATTGATGCGCAAGTCCGAGCTGAGATAGCGCTGGCACGTTGGTATCTTCATTCAGGGCAATTTGATGCGGCCCGGCGCTTGTTGAGCACATCGCTTAAAGCCGCCTTAGCGAGCGAGCCTTTTGTACCAGAACGGGCCTTACTTCGGTTAGACATTGAACTGTTTTCGGCGCAGTGCTGCCATAGTGATGATGCCATTGCCCTGTTGACCCGCGCTGAGGCAGAAGGCTTGCCAAATGATCTGATGGTGGAATTTGCCCAGAAGGTGAGTCACCTGCTCACCCTCGATGACCGTCATGATCTGGCAGCCGTTTACTACGCCCGGCAAGACCCGATGGCGATGCAGGCGCCCCAATTAATTCCAGGTCTGCGCCGGTATAACGACCTAGATCCGAATAAAATCGGTGACATGAGGCTCCGCCAAGAATTACGCCGTCGCAGACTGTTAGCGGGCGGTTATCCTGATGACGCGCTGTGGTCTGAAGTGCCAGAAACATTCACCGTCGCTTTAAACGAAGACTTTCTGCCTGTTGCCCAATCGCCCCAAGCCGATTTGGGCGGCTATACCAATAACTTTGAACCCCTCATCGGCGCGCCCTTTCGGTTTAACCTTGAGCAACTCAAACAAACGTTGCCAACCCGCTACCGAAATCTCAAACGCTTGCAAACCCTCGAGGTGCACATGACGTTAGACATCACCGTGGCAGGCAAACCAAACAATATCCGGTTTGACGATCACTACCCTCGGCAAGTTCGGAATTTAATGAAGCAAGTCTTGAAGGAAGCTCGATTTACGCCCGCAATTCATAATGGCCAGGCTGTTGAGACCTTAAACCTGACCTTTGTCCAAAATTTCAAAGCCCGGGACACCCACCCGGCGACGGATGTTTAATGATGATCCAGATTATTTTTACGCTTTTGCTCATCGGCCCAGCATTGGCCAACGCCAACTCGACGCCCATTCTTGACCTACTCTATAACACGGACGATTTGGCGTTCTTATCGGCATCAGCCGCTGACAAGGATCATCAAACCATGCCAGTTCTCACTGACGCGCAAGCGCGAAGTCTTGCGGTTGATCTGAACGACAGCCTAAGCGGTGATGGCGGCTCTGACCCAATCTATCTCGCAAAGCGCCTGGCGAATGTTGGCATGCTACAAACTTACGCGGGCGACCTGCCCGAAGGTGATCAATCCTTACGCGCCGCGCTTGCGAGGCTCAATCAAAGCCAGGGTTTATTCGATCCACAATTAACCCGATTGCTATCGGCCATTGGCATCAATGCTTTTTTGCGCGAGGACTATGACACCGCCGAGGATCACTTCCGATGGAGCCAGAACATTCAGCACCGCAGCCACGGCTTGTTCGCCACCCAACAAACCGCCAACCTCAATTGGCTCACGCGCATCTACCTCAACACGAATGAGTCTCAAGCGGCCGATATTGCGCAGCGGTACGTGCTGAGGATTGCCAAACAAGCCTTTCCGGCTGGTAGTGCTGAACTCAGCGAGATCAAAATCGGTATCGCATCTTATCTTGGCCAACGGGCCAAAACCATTTCACCCTTTGCCGAGGACTTAGACCGCCTACTCAGGCAAACCTTATATACCGATGCTTTAGAGCTACTCGATCAAGCGATCTTGGACATTACCGCGACCAAGGGGCGCTACGCGGTTGAACTGATTGACGCGCTCGAAACCAAGGCGCGGATTCACAGTTGGCGAGGCCGCGACAGTCGGCCTCAAGAAGAAGCCTTGGAGAAAATCCTGGCGATTGTTGAGCAGCGTCCAGAGACCACACCCGCCGAACTGACGGATGCTTGGCTCGCCTTAGCCGATGGCTATATTTTAACCGGTAACAAAAAGGCCCTGCCGGCCTATCGCGCGGCGTGGCAGGTCGTAAACCCCGCGCCGGCTGCCAAGGCGGTTGAAACCCCAGCAGCCGAGCGCCAAGCATCTGCTAACCTCGAACCTGCCAGCCAGCTAGACCCAGCTTCAACGGCCACCGAGCCCGTCTTGCTGTGGCCCGCCGCCTATCAGGCTATTTACTTTAATCGAGTGATCCCTGACGACGACGCGTCGCAGGATGCCGAGTACGGGGTGGAATTGCGTTTTACGGTTTCCAAACAAGGTCGACCCAAACGCATCACCGTATTGAACCGGAACGTGCCGAGCCGCGAGGTGCGTTGGACCCGCTCGATGGTGCTGGGTAGTCGATATCGACCTGCATTACGGGACGGCATCGCTGAGGAGGTCGAGATGACCGCGCGCCAGCCGTTCATTCCTAGACCAGTAGCCGTAGCGCCGGCAGAACCAGCCGCCGAGCCGGACCCATCCCAAAAAGCGCCGGTCTCTGAAAATGCTGCCGCTGAAGCTGAGAAGACACCGCCATCCCCTTGAAATCTTTTGAGGGAATCTGACGACTCGCCACCGTTGTGACGCCCCGGAAGTTTTTGTGCGCTGTTGGTTTTTTGCCCTCTAGCAGTCTTTACGCTCTAGCAGTCTTTAACCTCTGGCAGTTTTTGCGCTCTGGCAGTTTTTGCGCTCTGGCAGTTTTTGCGCTCTGGCAGTTTTTGCGCTCTGGCAGTTCTTTATTTGCCGGTAATAAACACGCGCAGCTGCGCGGCAAGCCCTTTGCAAGCCGCGTTACCGGGCCTGGCCAGGATCGGAATGGGCAGCACCAGTCCAGCCAAGTAACTGGTGCCATTGGCGTCTGCACTGATCTGTCCTGACGCCGTCAGATTCTTTAAATCCCAAATAGAGGCCTCATAAGAGGCATCTTGTTCCCAATAGCTCATGCCAAAGCAGCCGCCGCCAAACGTACTTAAGGCACAACTCATCGACCCCCCTCTGTCGATCGTCACCGTGTCCCCTTCGATCCAAGCCAAATAGCGAATGCTCGACTTGTCAATTTGGGCTTGAACCCCAGCTTCGGCGAATAGGCGCCCAAGGTCATTGGCATTGGTCGGCGCCGTTCGAGCTTCAAACCAAGGATACAGATCATCTTTAAACTGCTCCTCTGAGACCAATCGAATGGGATTACTGCCCTGACTCAAGATATCTGCCAGACAATCGGTAAAACTTTCTTCAGTTTCTCGATCGTTATAGGTTGCGCGCCCGAGGATCACCATCGCCTCGCCAGCGCCGAGCACGGAATTGCTTTGACGGGATTGTTCAACCCGAGTCGTTGCGCAACTGGCGAGGAGCAACAGGACTAAGGCCATTGCAATCCGCCGAAGACCAGCACTGAGCGCCCTCATTGAGCCCAAAACGCGTTTGCAGTTCATTCTCAAGCAAACAACCTTTTTAGGCGCCTGCGGCGCATACTGCAAAACGGGTCTCAATTCAGGCCCGGTCCCAGTGTCACATAATAGGTTTTGGATCATTATTCCGTCCAATTGAATCCAACCAAGTCACAACGTTCTCCTGCTTTGACCAATCCAGCGCGACCCGCGCGCCGGCATCCCGAATCGCGTCTACCGACGCCGCGTTGAGCGCATCGGTTGCTTGAAACCCACCGCCCTCATTTTTGCCATACCCAACGACCACCCAGGTATCCCGCACCGCACCGCCAGCATCCATCAGTTCAAGCTGATACTTTGTCGAGGCTGAGAAAAACTTTAGTCCCGACAGTTCAGGCGGCAGGAAGGCGTATTCAAGAAGCGTTATCCGCAAATATCCATCGGGACAGCCTAAACCCGGCGCATTTGGCGCATCAATCTGCTCACAGACCGGGAGACTTACTCGTTGAACCCGTTGAAACACCGAATCAAATAAGGTGGTAAAAAAAGCATCCTGAAGTGCACCCAACCCAACGGTCCAATCGCCACCGCCTCTGGGCAGTTTTTCACGATAGATATACGTACTAAACTCAGCCGGCACGATCAGCCCGATCGAGACCGGGAACGGCTCGATCAAGGGTGTTGGGATCCGACCCGTGACGGTCAGAGTATGGGTGCAACTAGCAAGCAAGGTGCAGAGCGCACTCAAAAGGATTGGCCTTAAAAGCCATTGAGGCCGCGCCCATTTTAATCGATCAGTTTTTGTCATATCCGTTATCACCCGCCTTCGGGCACCATCAGCCGCCATTCTTTTGCACCATCATTTGGCCCAAGTCCAGCCCCAAACCCTCAGGACGCTCACGGCCCCTCGGTTTGCTCACCCTTTGATCAACAATTTAGAGAGCCCTGCAGCACAAAGCAAACCAGCGTTTTTCCAAAAGTATTCCCCAAAAGCTCGCGAGTCACGAAAACGATCGCCAAAGCCCGACAAAACCATGCAATGACTGATCCAAAGATACGACAATCATCGTAATTCAGCTTAAATTCAGCTTTAATTTAGCACAATCAAATTTTATTCATGGAGCCCAGCATGCGCCTTGCGTTACTGACCCTCATTGGCCTTAGCTTAATCAGCGGCTGCCAATCGCCCAGTACGTCATCACCCCCCCCCATGCCACCCAGTGCTTCGTCACCAAGCGCTTCGTCACCAAGCGCACCGAGTATGCCGAGCCCGTCCTCCTCCAGCGGCCAACCCAGCATGCCAAGCCCGTCCTCCTCCAGCGGCCAACCCAGCATGCCAAGCCCGTCCTCCTCCAGCGGCCAACCCAGCATGCCAAGCCCGTCGTCTGCTAGCGGCCAACCGAGCATGCCGAGCGCGTCGTCTGCCAGCGACAAGAGCGCTTCACCGCCGGGCAGCGAATCGAGTCCCACGGGCACTCAAGGTGATGACGGTGCCCCAACACAAGATCAGGCCGGTGCAGCCGGTAAAAAGTTAGCGCAGGTTGGTAAGGCCTTATCCAGCGCCAGCGCCACAGCCGCTGCCGCATCAGGATCCAGTGCCGACGATACAGCCGCATCATCAGGCGCGTCAGCTGAACCCTGGGATCCCCTGTTACCGGAACCTTTAGACGATGCCAATACCGATGGCGACCGGTTTGACGAAGCGAATGCGGCAGCAATGACCGAAAACCCTGAAGGCGACGACGCCAGCGAAAGCGATTCTGGCGACACGGCCGAAAGCGACACTCAGGGCACGCCAGAAGCCAGCCAAGAAACCTCGATCGAGAATCCTCAAACTGCAATGGGTGGCGCGCAATCGTCCTCTGCAGCCGAAACAGGAGCAGACCCCGGCTCAGCTGGGGCAATGAGCGCGCCAGAAGCCGGCGACCGCTCCGATGACCTGCAAGCGCTCAATGAAGCACTCAGCAATGCCGGCATCGCCCTCACCACAGCAGGCGAACTGCTCAGTCAAAACGCTGGCGACGACACCACCGACGGCGAAGTCGATTCGGCACTCAGCCAGGCCAGCGTTGCGATCTTGATCCTCGAGCAACAACTCAACCAAGCTGAAACCAGTGGTGCGGCCGCCAATGACCGCATCGGTGAAGCCGCCCGGCTGGTTATTTTAGCCAACGCAGCCCTCGCTGAAGCGACCCTTGCGACGGATGGTGCTATGCCGATACCGAACGGCACAGGAACGGTCACGCAAACGGGTGAGGATCAGCGCATCGCTGAACTCGATGCTGAGCTTGACCGCTCCATTGTTATCTTTGAGGCCGATATCCAGGACGCCCGCAATGCTGTGGCCGCTGAATTGTCCGGCAGTAACACTGAGGTGGCCGGCGGCCCCTCAATGGTCGATCTGGCCGAAGGCCTGGCCCAAAGTGATGCGGGTAATCTTGCTGAGTCCGTCGATGACGCGTCGGGTGAGGCGACCGCCGAGACCTCGGCGCCCCAGGGTCGAGCGCCGGGCGAAACCCGCCAACAGGCCGCAGGCCCCGCGCCCATTCCTGAAGATATCCCCAGCCCTCAAGGCGATGACATTGTTGCCAAACAGTTACGGGAGGCCGCCGCAGCGGAACAAGACCCAGCTCTGCGAGAAAAACTCTGGGACGAATATAAACGGTATAAGCAAGGACTCTAAACTGTGACCCAATCCAACGCCCAACGCGCCGCCGGTGCCTTCGCCCAGTTCTTGCTGCTGACGGCCTTGCTAACGCTTGCGGGTTGCGCCACAACCCAGGTGATTACGGCCAACTCAAAACCGCCGATCCAACTTCAGACCATGATCTTGGACGCGGAACGCGTGGATATCATGCTCTTGCCCTTTGCGCCCAACTTGGAAACGCTGCCCTCGTCTGGCAGTGACGATATCCCAGTATCGGCTGAGGTGCGCCGAGCCGAGTCGCGCTACCTTGCCTTCCATCTGAAAGATACCTTGGAACGAACGGGAAACTGGGGGATTGTCCGCGTCGTGCCCAGCGCAGCACGTCATCACCCGTTGCTGGTTTCCGGCAAAATTCTGGCGTCCGACGGAGAACGCTTAGCCGTTTCAGTCACGGCAACCGATGCCAGCGGACGCGTATGGCTCACACAAACCTATGAAGACAACGCCAGCAAGTACGCCTACCAATCAATCAAAGAAGACCCCTTCCAAGACCTCTATAACAACATTGCCAACGATTTGGTGGCGCAATATCAAACGCGGTCTGCCAATGAGATCAACGCGGTCAAACAAATTGCCCAACTTTCTTTTGCCGCGGACCTCGCGCCAGACGCTTTTGCGCGCTATCTCACCAAAAACCGAGACGGCACGACTTCCGTGACCCAAGTACCGGCTGACAGCGATACTATCCTGCAGCGCGTTGCTAAAATTCGGGTGCAAGATGATCTGCTCGTGGATACCTTGGATGATTACTACTTTAAGTTTTATCGCGACATCAAGCCGTCCTATGATGAATGGCGCTATGCCACCTATGACGAGGCTGTCAGGCTCCGCCAGATGAATAAACAAGCCCGCAATCGGCTGCTGACTGGCGCCGCGCTCATTGCCGGCGGCATTTATGCGGGTTCCCAGAGCAACACCTGGGCCGCTGATGCGGCGGCAGCTGGCGCGGTCGTCGGCGGTATCGCCGCGGTCAAAAGTGGTCTGGATCGACGCAAGCAAACCGAAATTCATGAACAGGCACTCCAAGAACTCACGCAATCTTTAGGCCGCGAGATCACGCCAAACGTCTTGGATATCGAAGGCGCAACGGTTGAACTTAGCGGCAGTGCCGAGCAACAGTACACGCAGTGGCGCTCATTATTGCGGGCCCTGTATCAAGCAGATCAGGGCTTACCGCCGATAACCCCGATACCTCAGGCCCGTTGATTAACCCATGATGATACCGATTCAATCTGGCGCCCTGCTCGCTGACACGTTTACGGTGCTGGACGCGGTGCCGACACCTGAAGGGCAGCACCCTCGATTTCGCGCAACCGATTTAACAACCGCCAACGAGGTGCTCGTGACGGTTGTGCCCCTGACCTCGGGTGATACCGCAACCCTCTTAGCCATCAGCAATCGACTGAAAAAGCTCAGTCACCCGGATATTCAACCGCATCTGGGACTTTGGCAGGATGCCGACGCGGCCTACCTGGTTGATGCCTGCTTGCCCGAGATAGCCTTTAAACCCCTGGCCAAACCGTTAAACCCGGGTCAGCTCCGGCGCCTAATTGCCGCCCTCAACTATGCTGAGGCCCTTGGGTTTCATCAGAGCATTTTCGATTTGGCGTGGCTCACCCCAGGTGATCACCAATCTATAATCATTCAGCATCTCGGCTGGCCGCGCTGGGCCCTGACTGGGGCGCCGATAAAAAAGCTCGATGCGACCGGGGTTTTTGCCTTTAGCGAATGGAGCTATCAATCTTGTACGAATGAGCCTTGGCAAGGCCTGAACGCGCTCCAAAACCAACCGCCCCTACCCGCCGGCTTAACCCCATTGATTACCGCGATTCAACAAGGCGCGGCAGCAAACTTCGGCGACCTTTTGAATTTATTGGAGACCAATGCGACTGAGGCCGCAGCGGGCAGTGGCGCGGTGGGCCCATTGCAAGCAACCGCGTATGAAGCTGCGACACCCGCAACACCTGGACCAGCGACCTCAACGCGCGCACCCACTGTTAACCCGCCCAACGCAAGGCCTGGCCAGTCGCCCTGGGAACCCAAAACACTTTTAATCGGCTTCGCCCTGATCATCCTCGCCGGCTTTGTGTTTTGGGTCTTGCCCGATTTAATCAGATCGACGGACAATGCACAGACCCGACCGGCTCAAACGGTGACGCTTGAGCCGCCACTTGAGCCCACGCGCGCCCCCATCGCCGACGCCAAAGCCAAAATCAACGCAGAGCAGGCCCAAACCCTTGCCGAAAGCTTTCTCCGAAAATTAATGGCGCTGGAGGACCTGGGCCTTGGGCTTTGGGACCCTGCAGCCTTAGCGCAACTCAACCAAGACGCGATGGCCGCAGATGACGCCTATCGCGCCGGTGATGGTGAATCCGCGTTGGCCCTGTATAGCCAATTATTAGCGGCCGTTAATGCCCTCGAGGCAACCTTGCCTGACCGTCGCACGGACTATCTTACCCGTGCCCAACAGGCCTTAAACCAAGAAAATAGCAATGCCGCGCGCAAACTCTGGGAAATCAGTGCTCAATTGCACCCGCAAGATTCTAAGGTGCAGGCAACGTGGCAAGCCGTTCAACAGTTACCGGCCATCTCGGCGCTCAGGGCTGAAGCGCAACTGGCGGAGCGAGCAGGACAACTGGCGGACGCCCAAGGCATCTTGCGAGCAGCGGTTGCGTTGTTCCCGGGCTGGATGCCATCCCAAGCGGCCTTTGACCACGTCAGCCGCGCGCTGGTTCAACAGCAGTTTCAGCGTGCCATGTCACAAGGGTTTGCAGCCCTCGCAGAAGAATCCTTTGATGCGGCAATCAAGGCGTTTGAGCAAGCGGCCAGAATCGAGCCCAAGGCAACCTCCGCCCAAGACGGCTTGGAACAAGTTCGCCAGGCTCAGCTTAAACAACAAATTCAAGCCTTGTTTGCGCAGGCCCAAGAAGCAGAAAACGTTGGCAGCTGGTTTGACGCGAAAAACGCCTATGAGGCGGCACTCACCCTCGCGCCCAACCTCACCGACATCGGCCAACAGATCAAAACCATTGATGTGCGCATGGGTCTTGCTGAGGCGTTGACTCAGATCTTGTCTGACCCGGCGAGACTCCAAAGCGAAGCCGAATTCAATCGAGCCGGAATTCTTGCGATTACCCTCAGCCAGTTATCACAACCGGTCGGTGATCTGCAGACGAAACTACCGATACTGACCCGCTTGCTCTCGCATGCGCGTCGAGAGCTGACACTGACACTGACGTCGGATACCCAGACCACGGTGACCGTACTGCGCCGGGGCGAAGACGGCCGCTTAGGACAAATCAACCAAACTGCGCTCACATTATTTCCCGGGCGTTACGTTGTCACCGGAACCCGGCAAGGCTACAAAGATGTCCGTCATGAGGTGACCCTCACCATCGATGAGCCTGCGCGCACGCTCTCTGTCGTCTGCGATCAGCCAATCTGATGCAGCCACCTGACCCCACTTTGGAGACCCTCGCGCCAACGCCTTTTGAAGCGCCCCGCCAGCAAGGCCTCGCCCCACCCAGACGACTCAGTCCCAAACGATTGGCTGGCCTACTGGCGGCTGTCCTAATCGGCCTAACCGCTTGGCACCTGTTTACGGCCAAGGCGATTTTGGTCACCTTTACGCCCCAAGCCCAATCCGAATCGGTTTCGGGTTGGCTCACCCTACCGCTCGGCGAGCGCTATCTCGTTCGACCCGGCGCACTGACCCTGCAAGCCGTGGCCGAGGGCTATTATCCAATCAACACGCGACTTGAGATTTTATCGGCCGCAGATCAACGCTTTGAACTTGCATTTGAAAAACTACCTGGGCATCTTCGCCTCACCACGGGCGCGATACCGGCCGAGGTCGAAATCGACGGCGAACCCTATGGCACCACCCCACTCAGGGCGGCAGACCTCAGCGCGGGTGAACACTCGGTCTTGGTCACGGCCAAATGGTACGTTCCTTTAGAAACCATGATCGATATCTTGGGCCTCGACCAAACCCAGGATCTGGCCCTTGCCTTGGAACCCGCCTGGGCGGAGGTTGGCTTTTCCAGCCAACCGGCCGGGGCCAGCCTTTTCGTGGACGCGCAAGACCTCGGCTTGTTGCCACAAACGGCGCGATTATTAGAAGGCCCGCGTGCGATCACCATTGCAAAGTTAGGTTATCAATCCCACACGCTTGATTTAATGATCCAACGCGGGACATCCATCGCAGTGCCCAAGGTCACCCTTGCGCCCGCCAACGGTGAAGTCACCATTATCAGCAATCCCGCCGGGGCCTTGGTGTCTGCCAATTCAGTTTATCTTGGCGTGACGCCGTTGCAGCACTCATTGACCCCCAACCAGGCTTACGACTTTCTAATCAGCAAGTCAGGCTTTGAGTCTGAAAAACGGGCATTGCGCCTTGCGCCAACCGAGACCATTACCCTCGAGCTAACCCTGCAGCCGCGGCTGGGCTCCGTTGAACTCAAGGTCACGCCGACGCAGGCGGATATTCGGATCAATGGCGTGATTCACAACAGCTTACAAACCACCGTCAGGTTGCCGACAAGGTCCCAGTTGATCGAGGTCAGCCAGCCGGGATTCGCTACAATCACGCAAACCATTACCCCGGATGCTGATTTTCCGCAAACCCTCACGGTTAATCTGCTCACCCTGGCCGAGGCCGAACTCGCGAAAGTGCCAAAAACACTCGAGACCCGTATCGGCTACCGAATGCGCCGCATCCTTCCGGCGACGATCGAACTCGGTGCGGCCCGTCGCGATCGCGGCGGCGGCAGTAACGAAATCCAGCGGACCATCACGCTGACCCAACCTTATTACCTGGGCGCCACTGAAGTCACCAACGCCCAGTATCAATTGTTCGACGCCAGCCACAACCCAGGCGTTTTAGGGCGTACCCTATTGACGGCTCGCGAACGACCGGTGGTTGGCGTCAGCTGGAACGAGGCCGCGGCCTTTTGCAACTGGCTCAGCGACCAAGAAGGTTTGCCCCGGGCTTATGAGCCCGTAGGGGATAGTTACCAGCTCATCACGCCCAGAACTTTGGGCTACCGCTTACCAACCGAGGCCGAATGGTCCCGAGCCGGGCGCTATGCGGATGTCGCGGCCGGCGCGCAAGCAGACATCACGGGTGCCACCCGCTTTGGCTGGGGCGATGACCTGCCGCCGCCGAATGATTTCGCCAATTTAGCCGACGACACAGCGACTGGCTTTGCGCCAAACATCATCTTGGACTTTAATGACCGCTTTCGAGGCCCAGCGCCGGCGGGTCATTTCAAGGCCAATGCCTTGGGGCTGTATGATCTGACCGGCAACGTGGCTGAGTGGATGAACGATCGCTTTAGCACCGCCCGCACGCCAACGGCTGCAACCGATTGGGCCGGCCCCAGTGAGGGCGCCGTGCGCGTCATTCGCGGGTCGAGTTTTCTATCCGGTAGTTTCAAAACCTTGCGCTGGGCTTATCGGGATTCTGGCCTTGACGGCCGCCAAGATGTCGGCTTCCGACTCGCTAAAAATGCCGTGCTGAGCGCGCCCGAGTGATGGCGGTGGCGGTCAGGTCTGATAAGCTGCTTTTGACTCAACTTCAGGTCACCGTCATGCGTGCCAACGTTAAAGCATTGCTTGCCTTGCTTATGTTATTTTTTGGGCTAGCTAACACATCAAGCGCAGCGGCGCCGAGTGTTGCTGCCCAAACAGCAACCCCACCATCGGTTGAAACTAAAACAAGCCCGGCGGCGGCCGAAAACGGAGATCAAACGAAAGCGCTTGACGCCGCACAGGCACCCACCCTCGATGACGCCGCATTGAAAGCGCCCCGGTTGGGCACGGCCCTTGAGGCTTTTCAGCCCAGTGAAGCGATCAGCGCCGATAACGCCGTGCCGTTCCCAATCAATATCTAAGGCTCCTACTTGTCATGAAACAGCTTACCTCAGATTTTATGTACCAATTGTTATCCCTGGTTGTCGCGGTTTTGTTGGTCCACGCCATTTACGTTGCCGTGATTCGGCCCAATGCCAACAGCATTTTGGAAATCCAAGCCGAGCGCATCAACGCCGATGCCAATTACGTGCCGGAGCGCAGTGCCTACGTCATCATGAAAGATCTAGAGCAGGAGGCGTGTTTTATTTTGATGCTGTGGGCGATGGCGCTCATGGGCATCAAAGCCCGGGACAATTACCGCGAGCGCGCGCTTTTTGATTTAGACCTATTGCCGCGCAATCAATCCAACAGCATTTTGCCCCAAGACACTCGGGACTATGCCCGCCCAATTGAAGCCTTAACCCCGGACGCGCAACAGCGCTTGTTACCGCGCACGTTACTGACCGCCCTGCACCGGTTTCGCGCCACCGGCAACATCCAAGATGTCGCGCATACCATTCGGGCCACCTGCGAGAGCGAGAGCGAGCACCTGGATTCCGAACTGTCGATGATTCGCTACATTGCCTGGGCGATTCCCTCGATTGGTTTTCTGGGCACGGTTCGCGGCATTGGTCAGGCGCTGGGTCAAGCCCATCAAGCGGCTCAAGGCGATATTGCTGGCGTTACCCAAAGTCTTGGCGTTGCGTTTAACTCGACCTTCGTTGCCCTCTTAATCAGTATTCTCATCATGTTCTTGATGCATCAATTGCAATTGGCGCAAGAACGAACCACGCAGGATGCCGAGCAATATTGTGACAATCGCCTCCTGCGTTACCTGCAGGTCTAAATCATGACAATCACCCTACTCGAACTCAACGACCTTGAGCTGCGGTTATGGCGCGAAGATGACACAGTTGTTTCTGAGCCGGGTTGGGCGCTGCTGACAGAGCCCCCCGTCGTCGGCCAAATGGCATTGGATCAGGCAAGACTGCAACCCCGGTTAACCAGCTGCCAGTTTTGGCACGCGCTCAATACGGACCCCATGCCGGGTGCAACCCAGGCCGCGCGTCATCATGCAGACCTCGCCTACTTACAACTGACCGCCTTAAAAGGCGCGGCCCCGAACACTGAGTTTGCGGTCTGTGTACCCGGCCACTACGACCGCACGGATCTTAGTTTGCTGCTGGGCCTCATGGCGGCCGCCGATCTATCCGTTAAGGCCCTGATTGACCCCGGCTTATTGCTCGCCAGATGCGCGGCAAGCACCACGCCAAACCTTTTGTATCTCGATGCCGGGCTGCACGCGGTCACCTTGACGGTGATCCAGCAGGGCCCACAACTGCATCGCAGCAGTTGCCGCATTGCGCATAGCGCAGGCTACTTGAACCTGATTGATCGGCTCGCCAACTCCAGCGCCAGTGCCCTCGTTCGAAAATCCCGGTTTGATCCACTGCAGCAGGCCAGCACGGAGCAACAGCTGTTCAAGCAACTCCTTCAGCCGGATCATCCCCTCGACGGTTTAGGGCGAGGCCTCATCAGCCTTCACCATGACGGCGCCCAATATGACGTTCAGCTGAGCGAGACCGACCTGCGCGCGGCAACCGCCGATCTCGTACCCGATGTCGTGACCGCCATTCGGGCGGCAACAAACGGCCCAACCGAAGTCCTGATCAGTCATCGAGCCCACCGACTCCCCGGACTCATCGAGTCACTCTCTTTGGTGCCGGGTCTTGTCACGCAAAGCCTCACCAGCACGAGCCTGCTCGAGGCTTTTGTCGATTTTACGCCAGAGCTTGCGGCAAGCGCCGCCCACAACCAGCTCATTTACAGCTTGGCAAACCCCAGCCGAAAGACCGAGACAAATACTGAGCCAGCATCCCGTGATCTATCGGTATCGCACGTTGTGCAGCACGGCGTGGCCATTAATATCGCCACGTTTTCCGAAACGACGTCACAGGACTTTGAACTCGCGCTTGATTCGACCAGCAGTCGATGGCAGCTGATCCCCGGTTCCGCAAGTATTGCACTCAATGAACAGCCCCTGACCGAACCTCGCTTCATTAAGCCGGGTGATGCGGTTTTAACCGGCAATCAAGCCTTCCAATTCATCCAAGTGCGATAAGTCTCGTGGCCAAACGACGTGAAACCAACATTTTCAGTCTGTCTTTTTTAGACATTATGTCCTGCGGTTTTGGCGCGGTGATCCTCATCTACATCACGATCAACCATGGCACCCTTTCAAGCGGTATTCAGATCGACCCCGAGAATATGGCCGAGGTTCAGAAAATCGAGATCGAAATCCTTGCCGAGCAAGATAACCAGGTCGAGCTTCGCAACAGTCTTGCCCTCGTCGAGGATACCATCCTGACAACCGAACAAAGTCTCCAAGACAAGCTAAAGGCCATCGATGCCTTGACCAAACTGCTGATCGCGGTGCAAAACGAACGTCGCATTGATTCCCAAACCGTTGAGGCGCTCAAAAAAGAGCTGGTTAAACTTCAAGCCGAGGCCGAGGCCGTGACCCAGAGCGTCGCTGCGGCCGAAGGCAATGACCTTCGATCCATGGTCGGTGAAGGGGATCGACAATACCTGACCGGATTGAACATGGGTGGGCAGCATATCTTGGTTCTGCTGGATGCTTCCGGCAGCATGCTTGATGAAACGCTGGTTAACATTATCCGACGGCGAAACCTGCCCGAGGCCGAGCAGCGGGCTTCTGAAAAATGGCAACGCGGGCTGCGCACGGTGAATTGGATCACCGCCAATATGCCCAGGGATGTCCAGTTTCAGATCATTCGATTTTCAACGACCGCGCAGAGCGCCCTGCCTGACAGCAACGGTCAGTGGCTCAAAACCAGTGACAAAATCGCTTTAGAAGCAAGCCTTGCGGCCCTTGAAGCAGTCACCCCTGGGGACGGCAGCAACCTGCATGCAGCGTTTACGGCCGCCGCTGCCCTAGACCCACAACCTGACAACATTTTCTTGATCACCGATGGCCTGCCAACCCAAGGTACAACGCCAGCTAGAGCAAGTTTGATAACGGCCAAAGACCGTTTAAAACTCTTCCAAAATGCGATGACCGCCGTCAACCTCTCGATCCCCATTAATGTTATTTTGCTGCCCATGGAGGGCGACCCCATCGCCAGCCCCTCTTTCTGGCGTTTAGCGCAAATGACCGGCGGCGCCTTTTTATCGCCTGCTCGGGATTGGCCATGAAACGAAAGCTCCGCGAAGTTGGCGGCATGAGCCTCTCTTTTTTAGATGTCATCAGCTGCGGCTTCGGCGCGTTGATTCTGCTACTCGTGCTGACCAAAGTTTACGACCCGGTGGTGTTTGATCCATCGATAACGGATCTCGATGGTTACCTCAAAGAGCTAGAAGAAACCTTGGCGGCGTTGAAGGGCGAGACCCGGGTGCTCAACCGAAACCTGCTGAGACGCGAGGACCTTAAAACCGAGCAAGTTGCCAAACTCACGCGCATCCAAACCGAGCTTGCAACGATTGAAAGCACCCGTCGCCAAACACAATTGGACGCCGAGGCCCAAGCCGCCATTCAAGCGAAACTGGCTGAGGCCAAACAATCCCTCACCAAAGAGATGCAAGCCCTACTCAAGGGCTATCAAAAATCAATCGATGAAACCGTGATCGGTGGGATTCCGGTCGATAGCGAATACGTCATTTTTATCATCGACACCTCGGGCAGTATGTTCAGCTATGCCTGGCCCATGGTGGTGCAGAAGCTTGCCGAGACCTTAGAGGTGTATCCCAATTTGAAAGGCATCCAAGTGATGAATGATATGGGCCAATATATGTTCGCCCAGTACGCCGGCCAATGGATCCCAGATACCCCAGCCCGGCGCCGGGCCATCATCAATCGGCTACGGGATTGGAGCGTGTTCAGTAACTCAAGCCCGGTTGAAGGCATCACTAAGGCCATTGCCACCTTCTACCGTCCGGGCCGGAAAATTTCGCTCTATGTATTTGGCGATGAATTCACAGGACGTTCGATTCAGCAGGTGGTTGACACCGTCGACAGAATTAATCGCCGCGATGAGCAAGGCAAGCGTTTGGTGCGCATTCATGGGGTTGGCTTCCCCGTACAATTTGCGAATCCCCCCCAGTATCAAGATACCGGAATTAAATTCGCCATTCTCATGCGGACGCTATGCGCCGCCAATGACGGCACCTTTGTGGCGTTAAACCGGTTCCGCTAACCCCGCGATGAGACAAGGCCCTAACCGGGTTCAGCCGATGGACCCCCTATTGGCTTGGATACCGCCGTTTTCCCGGGTTGCGGCAAGGAACCATCGAGCCTCGCCTCAAGCCGCTCTAAGATGACTCGAACGTCTTGAATTTCATCATGCAGATTGCGCAAGGAAGACCGTTCTGGATTATCGGTATCGGCCTTGGCTTGCTCTTCTTCGAGCACATTCACCACAATCCCGATCACCATATTCAAAAAGGCAAAGGTCGTTAAGAAGATAAAGCTCAGATAAAAAATCCAACTGAGCGGATAGACCTCCATGGTTTCGTACATGACGTCGGTCCAATCTTCAAACGTCATCACCCGAAACAGCGTTAACATCGACACCGCAATATTGCCCCAAAGGGTCGGGTTGATCTTTTCAAAGAACAAACTGCCGGTTGCCGCATAGATATAGAAAATAATAAAAATCAGCGCCGCAACATAACCCAATCGAGGTAGCGCTTGGATGAGAGAGTTCAGCAGAATCCGCAGCTCCGGAATGATGCTGATCATCCTTAGGACGCGAAATACCCGAATCAATCGCGCGACCAACGCCATATCGGTGTCATCGATGGGGATCAGGCTCACCGCCACAATCAGCGTGTCAAAAATGTTCCATCCATTCTTAAAAAAATCGCGCTTGCGCGACTCTCCCAAGAACCTGACCGAGATCTCTACGACAAAAATCAGTGTGATCAACAGATCGAGGCCATCGATCACCAAGATCATCCAATCCGGCACCGCGTAGGTCTTGACGCCCACCAACAAGGCCGACGCAATAATAATAATGATGATGAAGGCTTCGAAAGCGCGATGACTGCGCAACCGATCGAGCTTTGATTGCCAGCTCAGAGGTGATAAATCGTTCATGATGGATCTGTGATCAATAAAATTATCGCGGAAGCATACAGGGTCAAATTAAGGGATTAAAGGCCGCGGCCATTAAAACCGGCCGGTTGCAGACCTCATTAAGGCTTGAGGTCTAATCTCAGGGGTTAAACTACGCCTCATCCGCGATGGGTCGCGGGATAAACACAGGCGCAGCTTGCATCTGAACGCGCCTGAACGGGCGCGCGGCGGGCCCAGCCAGGAAGCTTAGCCGCCAGAGTGAACCAAAACCGCGCCCGAACGGGCCAGGCCTATGACTTGTCCAAACTCCAGATTCCTGGGCCTTTGGCCGCAATGAAGAGAAAAACAAAACAATAAATCGCGGCCAACTCCCCGCCGTTCAACATTGGGAACACATCCGTCATGCCATGCACCATCCAATAAGCCACCGCCATGGTGCCGCTACAAATAAAGGCCGCTGGGCGCGTGAATAAACCGATCATCACCAACAAGCCGCCAACGAGCTCAATGCCACCCGCGGCCATCATGAGTGGATTTAAGTCGTAGGTGAATTCCTTTGGAAAATTAAGCAACTTCTGACTGCCGTGAAAAATAAATAATAATCCGGTAACGATCCTGACTGCGGCATACGCTTGGGGTTCTTTATCGGCTAACACACTGTCGAATTTCGTCATGATCGGTCTCTCCTAATGGTTTTACTTTTTATAACGTTGCGATTCATTTCTCTGTTTGAAAAAGGTAAAGCACTCGCCTGCTAAGTTCAATGCCTTTCGACCGCCCTGATTGATCCACACCAACACAGCGCAGCCGCTGTCATGAGATGGACAATACCTCCTGACGCGCGTCAAAGCCGCACGGGCGCGTGATGGCCCAGCCACGACTATGTCTAATGCGGCGCTTAGGCCCCCGCTTAGACCCCTTTCTCGTCCGCCTAATGGGGCTTGCCATCGCATTCCTGACGGCATCATCAAGTTCACTCATCTTTTTCAGGCTTCGGGTTTTGCTGCCGGTTTTGATGCGGGTTAGGTTGATCTCACCTTGGCTGTTAATAGCGGACTCGCGCGGTGTAGGTCACTAACTGCTTAGATTGGGGCGCGAGTTCAAGCTTGACCCACACTGATTGCCCGATCGACTCGATGACATTGGGCGTGTTTGCGAGTAAGGATAGCGCGCCTGAAAAGTCTTCCTGCAGCTCAATTGTTGCCGCGGTCTTGCCGGTGTTTTCGAGTAACAGCGCCAAGGTGACCTCGTGCAACCGGTCATTGATTACTCGAAAGTCTGACGTTGTTCGAGTCAATCGAACATCAAAGGCGCGTCCCAAATGCACCTCAAAGGGCGCACCCGATGGGTTTTGGGTCAATTGATCCTCACCCATCAGCATGGGTTGACCCGTTGGGCTGCGCTCAAACACGCGGACCAGGCCGGATGCCATCGGATGGTCACTGGATGGTCCTGTTGCTTGCGGCGTGATCAACAGGAACGCTGGAACCGACTGCGGTTGCGGCGCGTTCGATGGGTAGGGCTGGACCGATGACCGACTTCTAAAAACCAGTTTCGCCGGCGCAACCCAAGGGGCTTCGAGCGCAACTTGAAGGCTGCGACCCGCGCCCAAAGTCACGCGCTGCGGCAACCGCCACTGGTATTGCAACCCGGCAGGCGCGGCAACGGCCGCAGGCCCACGATCCATGGCCGCGCTTCGTCGCATTGGCATCGACATTTCAGACTGAAACCGCGGACGCACGGCGGCACTTAACTGCCCTGCCACGACCGTAATTTCGGCGTCCTCAATCGATAACTGCGTGGTATTCGATAAGGCAGCAGACGATTGAATGCGGACCTCGCGGGCCTTGGGGTCATAAACCATTTCATAATTCGCCGACCAGCTGAGTCCGGGTGCGATGTACGCGAGATGACCTGAGAAGGGTCCCGCATTTTCAATCGTTAAAGCTAGATTCGGGCTCACTGTGAGTCCGATATCGGGAAAACGAAGCTGATCGAAAGCAACCGTTTGCAAACCCTTCGAAGTCGAAACCAAAATTGGCTGCCCGGTCTTTAAAACACCGGGTTGGTAAGTCGTTGGGCCAACATTGCCCGGGCTTGGCGCCAAAAACTCAATCGATTGACCCAGGTAGGCCTGCAGGGTCTGCTGGGCCGAGCCCAACCAAGGGGTAATCTGCATCTGCCGCACCCGGTTGCCGGTCTTAGGCATCACATAAACCCCATCCAGCGTCACGGTTTCGGGGATAGCAACCGTTATAACGTCATCAGACTGGACACTGACCTCTGGCACAACACCGCTGACCAACCCTTGATTGGCATAAAGCGTCACCTTTGGCGCGGCCAGCAGCAAACGTTCACTGGCATTGAGACTTTGGCCGGACGCAAAAAGCAGCATCCAGAGACCCATTGCAACCCTCACCGCTGCGGTCTTCCGCAGCCTGGGGCGAACCCTTTCTTTTAAGAACATCGTCACACCGCCTCCCATCACAAAGTACTAGATTGTCGATTCGTCGATAGACAGTATAGATTGCAGACGCCGACAAACAAGAAGTCCCGCCTGGCCGTTGGAAAACACAGTCCGCTTGGGTATGCTGCCCCCTAAATTGCCTGCACGCCTGCAGCCATGACCCAATAGCGAGCCGCCATGACCAGCCCCACACAACGCCAAGCTTTTGGTCTAAAAATCCTGAACGCGTCGCATCCAGCGATCCGAAAACTAAAAGCACAAGGTTTTCAGGCTGAAATTCACGGCAATAAATTCTGGAATTCTAGTTTTTTGGTGATGGATTACCTAAAGCGCAACCCGTTGCCTAAAGGGAGCCGGGTCTTAGAAGTGGGCTGTGGCTGGGGTCTATTGGGTTTATATTGCGCAAAGACCTTTGATGCCAAGGTGACGGGGATTGATGCCGACGCCAATGTGGGACCCTACTTGGACCTGCATGCGAGGATTAATCACCAATCGATGACCTTTGAGAAAAAGTCCTTCAACCAACTCACTAAGCAGTATTTGACGAACTTTGACGTCATTATTGGCGCAGATATTTGTTTTTGGGATGAACTCAGTCAGCAACTATTTAACCTGATTCGGCGCGCCCAGGGGGCGGGGGTTTCACAAGCGATCCTGGCCGATCCCTGCAGATCCCCTTTTGAAACCTTGGCCGAGCGCAGCGCTGCGGCCTTCAAATCCGTTGAACGCATTGAGGCCGGCATTGCAAGACCCACCAAAGCGGCTGGCGCCTTACTCATTGTGCGCTCAGACCCTTAGCGTCTTGATCATTTTTGTCCAAGCGGATCCAATAACCAATACAAGTGCTTGGCCAAACCATCATGTTTGATCGAAAAACGTTACAGGGCGGCTATTTTGCCTTGGCTGCCTATTGCATCTGGGGCATTGCACCGATCTATTTCAAACTTGTGGGTCACGTACAACCGCTTGAGATCATTGCCCACCGCGTGACCTGGTCGGCGATTTTGCTCATGGCAGTGCTCGCGCTTTCTGGCAAGCTCACCGAACTCCGATTGCCAATTAAAAGTCTGGGTTTGCTGCTGCTCAGCGCCACGCTCCTTGCTTGCAACTGGCTTATCTTCGTCTTCGCCGTCCTCAACGATCAAATTATCGACACGTCACTGGGTTATTTCATCAATCCACTGATCAGTGTCTTCCTCGGCATTTTTTTCCTCGGTGAGCGCTTGCGCCCAAAGCAATGGCTCGCGCTGTCCATCGCGTTTTTAGGCGTTATGATCCAGCTTGTTGTGCTCGGCCATCTACCCCTCATCTCGCTGGCCCTCGCTTTTAGCTTCGGTTTTTACGGGCTCATCCGTAAAAAACTCAACCTACCAGCCGTGTCGGGCCTAGCACTCGAAACTCTCATCATTTTACCCTTCGCGCTGGGGTATCTAGCGTGGCAGCAAGCCCAAGGTGCGCTGGCCTTTAGCAACCTGTCTCTCGAGACCGATCTCTTATTGGTCCTCGGCGGCGTGGTTACGTCCCTGCCGCTTTTGTTTTTTGCCAGCGCCGTCACGCGCTTGAGCCTCACAACTGTTGGGATCTTCCAGTATCTTGCGCCCAGCCTAACCCTGCTCTTAGCCGTCTTTTATTTTGAAGAGCCTTTTAACAGCGTTCAATTTGCGACCTTTTTCTGTGTCTGGGTCTCGATTGTCATTTTTACAACCGAGTCCCTCGGGTATCATCGAAAACAATATCGGGATCACGCGCGCGCCACCGACAAGGCCCCCTAACCCAAGCCGACGTATCCCACCGATGAACCTTAGGAACTGTTATGTCTCATGCCTTTCAACTCGATGAAGATATTCACGTCGACCCAACACAATTAGTCCCATCAACCGATCAAACCTGGACCCTACCCGTCACGATTTCAGATCGCTGGCAGGTGATCGTTGGACCAAACGGCGGCTATCTGGGCGCACTATTACTGGGCTGCATCAAAACCTTGCCCATCCAAAATAACCAAACTGTGCGTTCGGTGGCGCTGAGCTTCATCAGCCCCTCCGTACCCGGAGCCGCGTCAATATCGCTTCGCTGCGTTAAAGCGGGCCGAACCACCAGCTTGTATACGGCAGAACTCATCCAGAATGACCGAACTATTGCGATCGCCAATGCCCATTTTGCCGCCAGCCGCTTAGACGCCGCCTTTTGTGATCAAGTGATGCCAAACGTTCCCCCGGCCAATGAGATTCCGCCAACCGACTGGCAGCAAACCGATTCGAAATTCGCAGTGCCGTTTCGACAGCATTTTGATCAACGCATTGCGATCGGGCCGAAGCCGGGCGAGCAGGATGGCTCGGGACATATCGGAGGCTGGATGCGCTTTTCGGATTGCAGGCCCCTCGATGACATTGGCCTGCTGGCGATGAGCGACGCTTGGTATCCCAGTATTATTTCACGAAACCTGGATTTTGAAGTGCACGTACCCACCATCGATCACACCGTGCATTTTCTGACGAGCGACTTTTCAGCGCTACCGGATGACGCCTATACCTTGTTTGAATTCTCAACAGAACTCGCCAATGAGGGCTACCTGATTGAAAATGGTCGGATGTTTTCCAGCTGCGGCAAGCTCCTCGCGGTCTCCCGACAAATGGCGGCCATGGTGCAGTTTGATCCAGATTGAAGCGCCTGCGGCGAATAAACAGCCCGCGGCGAATAGACAGCCTGCGGCGGATAGAGCGCCTGCGGCGAATAAACAGCCTGCGGCTGAGACAAGTTTGTAGTGACCCGCAGCCGGTGGCGACTCACCCTTTACGGCAATGATGACCCTTTCGCTGCGATGAGTTTGGCCTGTGATCTAAGCGCGGC
>Ga0209711_10000244_pt1 | contig 56261 bp, 60 predicted proteins | sample ArcticOcean_MG_C_7_FD_187441 | JGI IMG/M metagenome (GOLD analysis project Ga0209711, IMG submission 187441) | Marine microbial communities from western Arctic Ocean - ArcticOcean_MG_CB11_88 (SPAdes) (version 2) | ecosystem: Environmental > Aquatic > Marine > Oceanic | place: Arctic Ocean... | reverse complement strand
CAGAGCCTGAGAATGGGGAATATAGCCCGGGTCGTGAGGATCGCTGTACTTGCCGCGCAGCAGATCAATGCCGTGACCGAAATAGCGATAGGGCTGAAAGCGCGAATAAACCATAAAAAACAAACCACCACCGACCAGCAGCACCACCAGAGGCGTACTCCACATAAGGTCAGCCCAGGCATTAAAGAAGCCTTCAATCTGCTTTAGAGTCATGTTTTGCGCCGTTTACTGTGAGGAGACTTGTTAACTGTTTTTAGCTTTTAGGCTTGACGTACAAAACCAAACTATGCCCGACGAGGTCATAGCCATTTTGTTTGGCGATTTGCTCTTGAATCTTTTCAATGTCCGCATCGTGGAACTCAATGACTTTACCCGTCTCAGTACAGACCATGTGATCATGATGCTCGCCGCGATCAAGCTCATAAACAGCTGGCCCATTATCAAAGTTATGACGCTCAATCAGCCCGGCCGCCTCGAATTGTGTCAGCACCCGATAGACCGTCGCGATACCGACATCTTCCTCAGCGTCACGCAGCGCCTGATAAATATCCTCAGCCGTCATGTGCCTATCCACCACATTTTCAAGAATTTGAAGAATCTTGACTCTGGGCAATGTAACCTTGAGACCCGCTTTTTTCAGTTCCTGATCTTCTACTGGCATGTATACCTCTTCTCTATAGACCCCGATATCTGTATTATCCCTGTTCGCGCAACTAACTGGAAGCCATCAATGCGAAATGTTCTCATGTTACTGATCAGTTTGACTCTCTTTACCGCCGGCTGCAGCTGGGTGGAATTCCCCAGCGTCCGCAAAGTTACCATTCAACAGGGCAACATCCTCGATCAAGAGATGATTGATAAGCTGCGCCCAGGCATGACGCAGTCGCAGGTTAAGTTTGTCTTGGGAACACCCATGATTGCCGATACGTTCGATCGAAAACGCTGGGATTACTACTACAGCCAAACCGGCCGCGATGGCGGAAAGACTGAGGAGCGCATGACTATTTATTTTGATGCAGAGGGTAATCTGGAACGCATGACTGGCGATTACCTGCCCAGCTCAGCGGCATCAGAAGAAAACGATTCCGATTAAGCCCTATGCCCAAGCGCTAGGCTTCTGCCAATTGTTTTTTCGCTTTGGCCTCGTCTGCGCGGCGGCGCCTAACCTCTTTTGGATCAGCAATTAATGGCCGGTAAATTTCAACTCGATCACGGTCTTGGAGCAGATAGGTCGCGGGCTCATTAAGCCCTTTTGTCCCGAACACCTGAGAAAAAAGCCCCATTTTGTCGGTATTTGTATCGATCTCCGGATAAGAGGCTAAAACCCCCGACTTTTCAACAGCTGCAAGCGCGGTAGTGCCTTCAGGCACAGAAAACTGTATTAGGGACTGCTTTTCCGGCAGCGCATAGGCTACCTCTACGGTAATCATCTTATCATCGGTCATTCACTGGCTCCAAAAGCACCTTATCGGCGCGGGTACATAGAGAGTCGACAAGCTTGTTAGCGACTCCAGAAAACAGATTAGAGGCGGCCAAGCCTAATCCTCTACTTTTAAATTCAAAGTCTAAATCCAACGATACCTTGCAAGCAGTATCGGTTAAGGCCTTAAATGTCCAAACTCCGAGAAACGTTTTAAATGGCCCATCTTCTAAGGTCATTTCAATCTTTGAGGGCACCGTCAAATTGTTTCTGGTCATTAAACTGATCTGCACGCCGGCCTTCTTGAGGTCTAGGCGCGCCAACATCGTCTGATCAGTATGCTCAAACACCTCCACGGCGTGACAGCCATCCATAAACAGAGGGTAGCTGGCAACATCATTCACCAGAGAGAACATAGCTTCATCTGAGTGCATAACTAGCGCAGAACGTCTAATAGTCGCCAAAACCAATCCTATGAGAAAAATTTATCATAAATACCCATGACAAATACGGCACTAATAGCCACCGGGGCAATATATCTTAGGCTCACTCGCCACACCTTTAGCATAATAGGTGATATGTCATGCATTTCCAAATTGATAAATTCAGGCTTAACCGCATAACCCACAAACAATGCAATCAGCAACCCGGACAGCGGCAGCATAATATTCGTGGTCAAAAAGTCCAGAAAATCAAAGAAAGTAAAGCCGGCCAGCTGGATATCAGACCAGACGTTAAATGAGAGGACGCTGCCAATACCCAGCAGCCAGGCAAAGCCGGCTAGCAGTAGATTAGCATTCATGCGACCGACACCTTTTGCCTCAATAAGCCACGCCACGCAGGGCTCGAGCAATGAGATAGCCGAACTCCAGGCGGCGATTGATACCAGCACAAAGAACGCGCAACCAATCAGTAATCCACCAGACATGTTAGCGAAGGCCACCGGAAGACTAATAAACATTAATCCGGGGCCGGCACTGGGCTCAATACCCTGCGTACCGAAGACAATCGAGAAGATGATCAATCCGGAAACAATCGCCACTAAGCTGTCAAAGAACGCCACAATTAAAATAGTCTTACCTATATTAACCTTCTGCGGCATATAGGCGCCGTAGGCCATAATTGCACCCATACCTATACTGAGCGTAAAGAAGGCCTGACCCATCGCCTCAAGCACCCCCCGCCATGTCAGCAGTTCAATATTAAAACTAAATAGAAAATGCCATGCCGCCGCAAAATTGCCCTGAAAGTAGCTCAATCCTAGCAGTAGCAGCAGCATGACAAACAACAGCGGCATCAAAATTTCTACCGCAACACCCAGTCCTTTTTTGACACCGCCAACGACCACCAACACACAAAGCAGCATAAATAGCGATTGCCAAAAAATTAATCTGCCAGGGTCTGCCAACAGCCCCGCAAAGGCCGCAGCGGCTGAATCACCATTAACGCCGGCCAACTCACCAGAGGCCATTGCAAAAATATAGGCCAGCGCCCACCCTGCAATTACGGCATAAAAAGAGAGAATCAGCATTCCCGCGGAAACACCCACCCAGCCAACATGGCGCCAACGGGAATCAGCGCCACTTTCAAGCACCACATCGCGCACTGAGTTAATCGGGCTTTGACGACCCCTGCGGCCAATCAGCACCTCGGCCATCATCACGGGTACGCCGATCAGTAAGATACAGACCAGATAGACCAATACAAAGGCACCACCCCCATTGCTGCCCGCCACATAAGGAAACTTCCATATATTGCCCAACCCTACAGCTGATCCGGTCGCCGCCATAATAAAGGTCCATTGTCTATCCCAGGAACCGTGCATTCCTTTTTGTTGTATTGCCACAATTCACCCCCAATTTTTTAGCGTAAAGTGTAACCATATCGCAGCGCGAATACAGTATCTAATTGGCAGTGGTAATATTCCATGACAATCTCCACCGCCAACGTATAATCGCCCCATGAGTAAAAAAAACCCCAAGCAGCAGTCCACGACCATCGCCCTTAACCGCAAGGTCAAGCATGACTATTTTATTGAAGAAAAATTTGAAGCTGGCCTGTCCCTTCTGGGTTGGGAAGTGAAGAGCCTTCGCGCAAGCAAGGTCAACCTCACTGATACATATGTCTTTATTAAAAACGGCGAAGCCTTTTTAATTGGCACCAACATCACGCCGCTGCCCTCAGCCTCAACTCATTATGTCACTGATGCCAGACGTACTAGAAAATTACTCCTCAATCACCGTGAGCTGAGCAAGCTTGAGGAAGGGGTAAACCAAAAAGGTCACACCTGCGTCTGTACGGCTCTTTACTGGAAGGGGCACCTTATTAAGTGCGAAATCGCGCTAGCTAAAGGTAAGGCCAGCTACGACAAGCGCTCTGACGACAAGGCGCGTGACTGGGACCGCCAGAAACAGCGCATTATGCGCCACAGCTAGCCGTACTCATTAAGACCCTTAAGCAGCCCTTTCAGCCGATCCTTCTTAGCCTTAATCCGATCTTCCAGCGCAGATCCCACATCTTTTAGGGATCCAGATTTAAACGCCTGCTCGGTAGCGCTACGGGAAATTGCATGGATAATTTTGGCATTAGCCTGAGCTATTGACACCCCCTGACCCGGCTCACCAATATTCATCAGATGGAGCTCAGGCAGCGGCAAATCTAGGGCAGGTGAGCCGGATAGCCTATAGCTTAGCTTGCCATCCGTAATCAAAAGGTCTTTGATGATAACGTTAGCACCTGCAGAACTTTTAGCCCCAGAGGATTCGGCACTACCACCCATATAAGACTGAATATTTTCTTGGAGTTTATCTAAATTACTGCCGCCACGGCCAGATTCCAGCGTGATTTCTGGTGCCACAATCCGCAGTGACTCAACCACAATGACATCTGAGCCCAAGGACGCTGTATTCAGAGCAAAATTAATCTCACCTATTGACATGGCCGGCTCGTCGCTACAGCCTTTAGGGTTGCCGATATGCAACGCCTTAAAACCACCCTCCCCAGACATCAGTGATATCTGTGCAGCGCCTAGGCTGACATCTGACTGCGTGATCTTTGGTCCCAATGTCTCAACAGTGGCCTTGATACCGGAGCCAAGATTCATTATTACTATGACCGCAATCACCAGTACCAACGACAACGTTACTTTTATTAGCTTACCCATTGTTTAGCCCTTAAATTAGTCTTAGTTCTAAAAGCATAGATGCTATTCTTAGGGTTGTAAAAGTAGATTCACAGGAAGCGCTAAAAATTAATGCCTAGACAATCTTCAATCCTATCCGCCACAGCCTCAGGTCCCGCTCTAATAATTGAGGGCTTGAAGCTTCTCTGGCATCCACAGATTCGCTGGTTGGTACTGATACCTTTGCTGATCAACTTACTGCTTTTTGCGACAGCAACCGGTTTTGCTGCGCAGTGGCTGGGAGATTGGCTAGAAAATATGCTCAGTTCAGTGCCCGACTGGCTTCACTGGCTGGCCTGGGTTATCTGGTTAATGTTTACGTCACTGGCCCTGATGATCTATGCCTTTACCTTCACCATTGTCGCCAACCTAATCGGCTCACCCTTTTATGGTCTGATTGCCGAAAAAGTGATATTGATGACCCTAGATAGCCATAGCCAAACGGCGCAGTCGAGCCCATTGCTGATGAGTATTGCCTGGTCTAGCTTTGTGCGCCAATTGCAGTTAATGGCCTATCTTGTGCCGCGCACACTGGTTATTGGCCTGCTCTGCTTTCTGATTAGCTTTATCCCACTGTTAAATTTTGCAGCACCAATCATTATGGGAAGCTGGGCGGGCTGGTCACTGTCTCTACAATATTTAGACTATCCAGCAGATGCTCAACAGGTAAGCTTTGCACAGCTGCGGGGACGTGCAGGCGATCAGAGACTACAAACCATGGGATTCGGTTTGTCGGCATTAGCCGCGTCTGCAATACCCCTACTCAACCTGTTCTTACTGCCAGCCACGGTGATTGGGGGGACGCTACTTTGGTGCAGGCGCTACAGTTTAGAACCCAGCAGCTAGTCTTCTTCAGCGGCGGGCTCGTCGACAGACTTATCTTGACTAGATGTTTTTTCAGCCACCTTTTGCTCGCCCGAGTCCATATTTTCTGGCTTTGGTTTTACAGGTGCGGACGCAGGCTTTGGGCTAGCCTTTGGTTTTGGCTTAGCTACAATTTCCTGTAACAGATTTTCCTCTGGCATGGTGCAGGCCAATTTCATATCCAAAAGTTTCTCGATCGGCTCAAGTAGAAACGCATCATCTTCGCAGGCAAAGCTAATAGAGGTTCCTGTTTTTCCTGCTCGGCCGGTACGGCCAATCCGATGGACATAGTCCTCAGGCTCTTCCGGCAAGGTGTAATTGATCACGTGACTGACGCCGTCAACATGAATGCCGCGACCGGCGACATCGGTAGCAACCATAATTTTAACGGCGCCACTCTTAAATGATTCAAGAGTTTTCATACGACGTGTTTGAGGAACATCGCCCGACAGTAGGCCCGCTTTAAACCCTCGTTTATTCAGCTTCTCTTGCAGGGTTCGGCAGATATCTCTGCGATTGGCAAAAACCATCACGCTGTCGACGTCATCACTGACTAAGATGTTGTGCAGCAGCGCGAATTTCTCGCTGGAGGTAGTGATATACACTTTTTGATCCACTGTGTCGGTGGCAACGCGCTCTGCACCTATTTCCACCGTGACGGGTTTATCTGTCCAGGTGGACGACAGTCGCAACACTTCAGGCGTGAACGTCGCCGAGAACAATAGCGTTTGGCGGTCTTCCCGTTTCGGCGTCAAATTAACTAAGCGGCGTACCTGGGGAATAAAGCCCATATCCAACATGCGATCAGCTTCATCAATCACCAGAACCTCTACCTGATCCAGATAGAGGTCTCGGTTGTTGGCAAAATCCAATAACCGGCCCGGAGTGCCAACGAGGATATCGCAATGATGCTTTTGAATTCTCTGAAGCTGCTTGCCATAATCCATACCCCCCACCAAACAGTGCACTTTGAGGTCGGTGTGCTTTAACAACTGAGTGGCGTCATCTGCTATCTGCATCGCCAGTTCACGAGTGGGCGCCAAAATTAACGATCGAGCCTCGCCCATAAAGCGGTCACCGCCAACAGGATGTTGAATCAGATCAGTAATGATATTGATTAGAAACGCGGCTGTTTTACCTGTGCCCGTCTGCGCCTTGCCAACAATATCATGGCCGTTGAGGGTGTGCGGCAACGACGCTCCCTGAATAGGTGTACAGTACTCAAAGCCCGTATCTTGGATTCCACGCATGAGCTGCAGCGGCAAATCGAAGTCATGAAATCTGACTTTGCCCGCTTGAGGTTCCACTTCAAATTGAGCGATATCCCAGGCCTTTGCGCCACGCCCGTTAGAGGATGGCGGCTGGTCAGCAGAACTTATAGGCTTGGTATCTAGCATTGCAGGTTCAGAGTTATTTTCAGTCAAAGCATGTCTACACAGTAGTTAACAATTGGTTATGTGCGAAAACCAGCCCTTATTCGGGTCTTCGTTTACCCACGAATGGCGCGGAGTGTAGCAGACTTGTTAATTACTCGCTGACATTAATAGAGCCTCCCCAATAGCGGCTAAATACCTCGACTAACGGAGCTCTTTGCCAAGCCTTCGGCCTAGCCAGAAATCCAAACTCACCCAACGGCCACCGCCAGTAAAAATTAAGCTCAACAACATAATCAAATAGGTAGCCGCAAATTCAATACCATTATTGAGAACAACCAAATTGTCCTTCTCCCTGAGCCAGCTATAGTTTCCATGTTTGCGTAAAATACGTTTTGCAGCACTGACACGCTGACCCACTCCCTCGCTATTGTTCAAACTACGTTGCGCTGCGGGAATGCCCGCGGCCGCCAAAACATTGGCGGTACTCGTGGCGGGATCTCCCGGGGCTATTGCAAACCAGCCATTGTCCCAGTGCGATGTACCCATGGCAGCCAGTATGGTAAAAATCAGCGGAATAACAAACAAGCGGGTCGCCAAACCAAGTAACGTGCAACGCCACCCAGCAGCTCAGCACTAGCGGCCAAGAACACCATCAATACCGGCATGGGCAGGCCCAGGCCCCAATCTGCATTGCCAAACCAGGCCACCATATCGTCAAAATTAGCAAATTTATGCGCCCCCACGCCGAGAAAGATCGGCGTCAGATAGAGCCGAAGCGCCAATGGCCCCAACCAATCAATACACTTTAGCCTTACGACCGACAGACGATAACATCTGATAAGTTGCTGCATAGTTACTACTCCCTACTTAAGAGCCCTGTTAGCTTGAGAATCAGAGTGCAACGCTTGGAGAAAATGCCTGTTTACTGGAACTAAGTCGCACCAATGAAATTTAGCTTTCTTTGACGCAGACATTCGACCAGAATGATCTTACGCCAATATATAGCAAAGTAATGACTCCTAACCCTCAAAAAAAGCCGACGTTTGCGCAAAACGTTGGTGATCTCTTGCGCCTAGCCGGGCCACTGATGCTTGGACAGCTGGCCGTGGTTGGTATGACCGTGACCGATATTTATATGGCCGGGCAGGTCAGTGCCGACACACTTGCGGCGCTGCAGTTAGGTGGCAGTATCTGGGCTATGATCAGCCTGCTAGTGATTGGTATTATGATTGGCAACAGCCCCATTATTGGTAACTTTTGGGGAGCCGGCCAGCCGGAAAAAGTGCGCTTTCAATTTCAGCAGGCGCTGTGGCTCTCGATCCCAATGAGTATCGCTGTCTGTGGCGCAATACTGCTAGGCGTTTTGCTCTTGGGCAGCTTAGATATTTCTCCAGAGGTTTATCGCATCGCGCGCGGGTATCTGCTTCCCTACCTTATTACTGGGTTTATGTTTCCGGCTTTTTTTGCCTTTCGTAGCACCTTTGAGGGCGTCGGCGATATCAGACCTGTGATGATTTTTAACGGCATGGCCTTTATTCTCAATGGCATCCTCGACTACATTCTAGTATTCGGCAAACTCGGTTTTCCTACAATGGGCGGCATAGGGGCGGCCTGGGCAACCACGGTAGTCATGACCTTTTTACTACTCTCTATGGCGGCCTATGGGCGCTATGCCGGCAACATGAAACGTCTAAAACTCTATCAGCAGTTCTCGGGGCCAAGCGCCACTGCAATTGCGGGCATTCTCCGACTGGGGATACCCATCGCCCTGATGATTGCGGCGGAAGTCGGCTTCTTTGCCATCATTCCCATGATGATCGCCCATTTGGGAGCCAATGTGCTCGGTGCTCATGCGATCACAAACAACTTAGATTCCTTGGCCTATATGATTCCCCTAGGCCTGGGTCAGGCCTTAACGATTAAGGTGTCCCACGCCCAGGGGCGCAAAGATCCGCGAGAGGCGAGGCAGATTTGCCTGACCGGCTTTAAATTGGTCTTTGCGCTGGCACTAATATTGGGTAGCCTAAAGATTGTTTTGCGTCATGATTTTGCGCAGATGTTCAGCTCCGAACCAGATGTACAGATAATCGCTGCCAGCCTATTCTTCTTCTCCGCAGCACTGGGCTGTTTCGACTCGCTACAAATAGCAACTAGTGGCGCATTGCGTGGCTACAAAGATGCTCGAGTGCCACTGTTCATTCAAATAGTCGCCTTTTGGGTCATTGCCTTTCCCATTGCCTATAGTTTGGCTTTAACAGATGTTTGGGGCGAACCTATAGGCGTGTATGGTTTTTGGACCGGACTGGTTATCGCCGCCAGTCTAGCCAGCCTGATGATGCTGTACCGATGGAATTTCGTTTCAAAGAAAGCTATTGCAACGCTCGACGAGTCGCTTAACCCTGCAACTGCCCTAGGGTAATCCGGTCCAACTTGTTGTTGTCCTGACGCGTTTCAATAGCGTGAAATCCGGCCTTGGCAAATAGCGCTCTAACGGCATCGCCCTGTTCGCAGCCATGCTCAACCAATAGCCAGCCATTGAGCACTAAAAACCCGACGCTTTGAGCCACCAGCAGAATTACATCATCCAATCCTTGAGACCCAGACACTAGTGCCGAGGCCGGCTCAAATCGGACATCGCCCTGGGATAGATGCGGATCGTTGTTTTCAATATATGGCGGATTGCTGACAATGAGATCAAATTTGGCCGCCGGCAATGAGCTGAACCAATTGCTCTGCAGTACTCTGACATTATCCAAACTGTGATTAGCCCGATTCTCTTCCGCTAAGGCTACCGCCAGGGGCTCAACATCTAGGGCGGTCAGCGTCCAGGTGCTGCGCTCGGTGGCTAACGCCAGCGCAATAGCACCGGTCCCTGTACCTAGATCCAGCACAGAAGCCTGTTGTGGTAGCAATAAGGCCAGAGCGGTCTCGACCAATAGTTCGGTTTCCGGGCGGGGAATTAAAGTGTGTGCTGAGACTTTGAGCTCAAGACTCCAAAAGCCCTGCCAACCCAAAATATAAGCGATCGGCTCACCCCTTAGTCGGCGCTGAAAATACCCATGAAAAGCGTTTAACTGCTCAGTGTTCGGCCACCGATCTGGCCAGGTTTTCAAGTAGGCTCTGTCGACGCCCAAAGCAAGGCATAGCAGCAATTCTGTATCGAGCAGCGCACTGTCGCTGGCGACAAGCTCAGCGCTGCGCTGCAGCAACGCAAATATAGTCACAGGGCTAGTCCGCCAGGGACGCTAGCTGCTCAGCGTGAAACTCATTGACCAGAGGCTGAACCACATCAGTCAACGAACCCTCCATCACCTCAGACAGTTTGTACAGAGTGAGATTAATACGATGGTCTGTCAGCCGCCCCTGAGGAAAATTATAGGTTCGAATACGCTCAGAGCGATCACCGCTGCCGACCAGACTTTTGCGCTGGTCTGACTGTTCTTTGGCAACAGCATCGTCCTGCATAGCATTTAAACGGGCCTGCAAAACAGACATCGCCTTGGCGCGATTCTTATGCTGTGAACGTTCGTCCTGACATTCCACCACCATCCCCGTGGGAAGGTGAGTCAGACGAATAGCAGAATCCGTTTTGTTGACATGCTGACCACCAGAGCCAGAGGCACGAAAGGTATCGACACGCAGGTCGCCCTTATTAATTTCGATGGCATCTTGTTCATCCGCCTCAGCCATAATAGCAACGGTGCAGGCAGAGGTATGGACACGGCCCTGAGACTCCGTTTCCGGAACTCGCTGGACACGATGGGCGCCGGATTCGAACTTGAGCTTTGAGTACACACCCCGCCCCACTACCCGCGCGATGATTTCTTTGTAGCCACCATGGTCACCGCGATTTTCGCTAATAACTTCAATTTTCCAACGCTGGGTTTCGGCAAACTTGCTGTACATGCGAAACAGGTCGCCAGAGAAAATGGCCGCCTCGTCTCCCCCTGTGCCGGCACGGATTTCCAAAAATACATTTTTATCATCATTGGGATCTTTAGGTAACAACAGGGTTTGAAGATCCATCTCCAACTCAGATTGCTGTCCCTCACCGTCTTTTAGCTCCTCTTGGGCCATGGCACGCATGTCGGGGTCTGGATCTTTCAGCAGCTGTTTAGCATCGAAAATACCCTCAAGCACTTGCTGGTAGCTTTGATAGCACTTCACCAATGGTTCAAGTTCGGCATACTCCTTGGACAGTTCTCTAAATTTGTTCTGATCGCCAATAATATCTGGATCACTTAGTAGCGCACCAACTTCCTCGTAGCGCTCAGACAGATTATCTAATTTGCTCAGTATCGATGCTTTCATTCGAACCCTTGGTTATTTTTTGTTTAAATCAAACAGCTCATGAGCGACATGAATCGTATCGTCACGTCCCTCTTCGCCGGCTTGCTTTAATTTGGTGGTCGGTTTATGCAGCAGTTTATTGGTGAGATTACGCGCTAAGGTGTTAATCACCTCAGCCGCATTCTGACCGCGCTCCAAGGCGCTATGGGCTTTTTCAATCTCTCCATCTCGAATAATTTCTACGTGGTCACGAAAGGCTTTAATCGTATCGACCGCAGCCAGTGCACGCTGCTGCTTAGTCCAGGATCGCACCTCCTGATCAATAATCGTCTGCCCTAAATCCGCGGCTACCTGTCGTGCGCGCATATTGTCCTGAATGACTTCTTCAAGATCATCGACTGAATACAAATAGACATCGGCAAGCTCTTCCACCTGCGCTTCGATATCTCTGGGGACGGCAATATCCACCATAAACATAGGCTTGTGCTTACGTTTTTTAAGCGCCGCTTCCACGGCGCCTTTACCCAAGATAGGCAGCTGGCTGGCGGTCGAAGATATTACGATATCTGACCGGTGCAGAACGTCAGGAATATCAGATAACAATATAGCTTCAGCCGAAAAGTTTGCCGCCAATTCCTGCGCCCGATTCAATGTTCGATTGGCCACGGTAATCTGACCAATGTTTTTTTCTTTAAGATGCCGTGCGACCAATTCAATTGTTTCACCCGCACCAATTAACAGGGCATGGGCACTATGAAGATCGGTAAAGATCTGTTCGGCCAAACTTACCGACGCATAGGCCACGGAGACTGGATTTTGACCAATAGCGGTTTCAGAACGTACTCTTTTAGCCGCTGAAAAGGCTTGTTGAAAAGCCTGATTAAGATAGATGGCGACGGTTCCAGCCTCACGCCCCACTGCATAGGCCGATTTAATTTGGCCAAAGATTTGCGGCTCACCCAAGACTAATGAGTCCAGGCCACTGGCTACACGCATCATATGTCTGATCGCGTCCTCACCACGATGGCAGTAAAAGCAAGACTCCAATAGAGTAAGCTCAATTCCTTTAGAGCTGGCTAACCACTCCAATAATTGCTGGTCGCTAACATCGCCCTGGAGATAAATCTCGGTCCGATTGCAGGTCGACAGCAGGGCGATCTCTTCGACTTCCATACTGACCCGTGCAGTCTTAAGGGTCTGCACCACTATTTCCGGGGCAAAGGCGATCTGGCCACGGAGATCTACCGAGGCTGATTTGTGACTGATGCCGAATGCTAAAATGCCCATTTTGGTAATACGTATTAATGATTGTTAGTTAGCGATTTTACACGACTCTGCCGCTGGAATGTGGCATCGTAAGAAAATGATTTGGGCGAAATCGACACAAAGGCCAAAACTTTAATAATTGTCATTGTCTTAATGTTCAGTATCCTTGAAAATGATTCTATGAATACACCGCAACGTTACATACTGTTAACGACTTTTTTGCTCCTGGCCGCCTGTACTGCGACCCCCCAGCTGGCAACTAAACAAGCGCCCGCAACTGAAGTCATTGCCGTAACTGCCCCTAATGAGCCAGCGAAGATGGCGGTAACTTCCTTCACTGGCGATACGCTATACGATCTATTGGTTGGCGATGTGGCATTGACGCGTAGCGACTTTGATGTGGCTCTGACAGCATATCTTAAGCAGGCCCGTCAGACTCTTGACGCTGGCGTGATAGAAATGGCCGGACGTGTTGCCAGTCATTTGCGCGATCATGGCGCTGCCCTGGAAATGGCGCGGCTCTGGGTAGACGTGGAACCCAACAACCCAGAGTCACAAAATGCAGCGCTGCAGGCCTACGGCATACTCGATGACGCGCTAGGCGCACTGCCCCATGCCTATTGGTTATATCGAAATGAAGGCGACCTCGACGCCTTTTTAGCCGTTACCTCGATCTATAAAGGCCCCGTAAACGACGATCAAAGTATGCAGATTCAGGCGCTAATTGCGGCCTATCAGCGGCTCGAACTACCGAGTGACAAGCAGCCGGCAATCCTGCTGGCCGTCGCCATACTTCACCGCGACAATGGGCAGCTTGCCGACGCAGAACAGACTGCCAGAGCATTTCTAGACATCATGCCCGACGACCAGCGCGCGACATTGCTTTTGGCCCAATTACTGCAACAGCAAGACCGTATCCAAGACGCATTGCGGCTGGTTGAAGAAACTCTGAGCCGCAAGCCATCTAATAGAAGTTTGCGTCTCCAATATGCGCGATTTTTGACTATGACTGATCGCCCTATGGCAATCGAACAGTTTGAAATACTGCACAAGCAAGACCCCGCTGATCAAGAAAATAATTTCCTTCTGGCCCTGTTGCTGCTTAATCAGGGGCAGATAGAAGAGTCAGTTGAGCTGTTTACCCAGGCCTCCAGTAAACCCAATCTCAGAGCGGACGCCCAGTTTCATCTGGGCGGCATAGCCGAGCGTAAAGGCAATATGGCCGCCGCATTAGGACATTATCGTGAGGTTCGCTTTGGCCGCAATTATCTCTCGGCGGCGGCACGCCTCACCTCGCTTCTCGCTCAACACAATGGCCTGATAGCCGCCCGGCAATATCTGCAGCGACAGCGTAAAGAGCGCCCAGATCTGGCTGTGGAGCTGTTTCAAGTAGAATCAAACTTACTGATTAGCGTCCAGCAGACAGATCTGGCGCTGTCAATTCTCACCGCCGGCCTCGACGCGTTCCCCAACGATGCGCAATTGCTGTACGCCCGCTCAATGGTTGCAGAACAGGATAATAATTTTGCTTTGGCAGAACAGGACCTGCGCGCACTTATCGCTCAAGATCAAAACAATGCCACCGCTCTCAACGCGCTGGGCTACACTATGATTTTGCACACCGACCGGCTGGAGGAAGCACATACTCTTATCAAGCGTGCCTATCTCCTCAATCCCGGTGATCCTGCAACGATTGATAGCATGGGCTGGGTACTCTTTCAGAAGGGCGAGTTAGCTCAGGCTCTGGTGCACCTTAAAAAAGCCATTAGCATCATGCCCGATCCTGAAATTGCTGCGCACCTAGGCGAGGTACTCTGGGCACTGGGCGAAAAAGCTGACGCCCTTGAAACCTGGACCAAAGGATTACAGCAGTCTCAGGGTCATAAGACGATTGTTACGACCATGCAGCGCCTTGGCGCTGACATCATAGGTACGGAATCTCAGCCATGAAACTAGCTCTGAGCAGCGCAGCGTTGGCGATTCTTTTGCTTAGCGGCTGCAGTATGCAGCCTAGGGTTACCCCAGAGGTAGCTGACTGGCAAGGACACAGTAGGCTAGTGGGTCAGCTGCATCAATGGCAGTTGCAGGGAAAGCTCGGGTTTAAATCGGCAAATCAGGGCGGTAGCGCCAATCTTCGTTGGTCACAAAATCAGCAACAGTATCAGCTGTCCCTCACAGGACCCTTGGGCGCTGGCAGCGCGACTCTGATTGGCAACAGCACGATGGCTCAGCTTCGCCAGGACAATCAGCTTTACACCGGCCTACCCGAACAGCTGGCGATACAGCTTACCGGTGTTCCCATTCCCGTAGACGCCCTGAGCTGGTGGGCACGAGGGTTGCCCTCTCCGCATAAAAGCGAATCCTATAACTTAGTCACAACAGCAAATGGCACCGCGGCAAGTTTTACGCAGGCTGGATGGCAACTGGCATTTTCACGTTATAGCCTGACACCTGAGGGTACCTTGCCGAGAAAAATTATCGGCCAACATGGGGGCCACTCCTTTAAACTGGTAATATCGCGCTGGAGCTTTCCAGACAACTAGCGAGCAGCTTAGACATCATGCCCTCAGCCACACTGCCATCACCGGCAAAGCTAAATCTGTTTTTACATATTACCGGTCGTCGAGATGACGGCTACCACAACCTGCAAACGCTATTTCAGCTGTTAGATTTTGGAGATACCCTGACATTTAAAACAAATAGCAGCGGCAAAATCACCCTCAGCCCCCAAATCGCCAATGTTTTGCCCGACGATAACTTAATTGTTCGCGCAGCGCGGCTGTTACAAGAAAAAACTGGTTGTACCCAAGGTTGCGATATTGTGCTGGACAAAGTCCTGCCCATGGGCGCGGGTCTAGGCGGCGGCAGCAGCAATGCTGCGACAACCCTTATTGGGCTCAATAGGCTGTGGGAATGCGGCCTATCGTTGAATTCTCTCGCTGAGGCTGGCTGTGTTTTGGGCGCTGATGTCCCCGTTTTTGTGCAGGGAAACAGCGCCTTTGCCGAAGGGATTGGCGAGCTTCTGACGCCTATGACGTTACCAGAACAATGGTATTTAGTCATCACACCGGAATGCCAAGTAGCAACAGGCGAAATATTTTCCAATCCTCAATTGACAAGGAACTCCTCACCGATCAAAATACGCGCCCTCTCAGGGGTACAGTACAGGAACGACTGTCAGTCTGTAGTTGAAAAGCTCTATCCAGCGGTTAAGCAGGCGCTAGATTGGCTTAAAGATTACAACAGCCCGCTGATGACTGGAACCGGTGCTAGTGTATTTTGCTGCTTTGAAGACCAAACTGAGGCCCAACAGGCGCTCGATAAGGTACCAAAACACTGGAATGCGTTCGTAGCGCGAGGCGCAAATCGCTCCTCATTGCATCGGCAATTCGGAAAACTTTTTACTGGGGCGTGGCCAAGTGGTTAAGGCACCGGGTTTTGATCCCGGCACCGGAGGTTCGAATCCTCCCGCCCCAGCCATATCTTTATTATGAATACCGGGAAAAATGACGTGGCAAGATTAATGGTCTTCACTGGGAATGCAAACCCAGAACTTGGCAATGAGATCGCAAGGACACTCGGGATTCCGCTCGGTGATGCTCTAGTCTCTTTGTTTTCAGATGGTGAAATTAATATCGAGATTCGCGAGAATGTCCGCGGTCACGATGTTTTTGTCGTCCAACCGACCTCCGCACCCACTAATCGAAATTTGATGGAACTGGTATTGATGATCGATGCATTACGCCGCGCATCTGCCGCGCGTATCACCGCGGTTGTTCCCTACTTTGGTTATGCTCGTCAAGATCGACGCGTGCGCTCTGCGCGCGTCCCTATTAGCGCTAAAGTGGTTGCCGACATGCTCTCCAATGCGGGCGTTGACCGAGTACTCACTGTTGACCTCCATGCAGAACAAATTCAGGGCTTTTTCAACTGTACGGTTGATAACGTCTATGGCGCGCCAGTGTTGCTGGATGATATTGAGCGTCAAAACTATAAGAACCTATTGGTGGTTTCACCAGACGTTGGCGGCGTCGTGCGCGCACGAGCCGTGGCAAAACAGCTGGGCTGTGATCTGGCCATTATTGATAAACGCCGTCCCTCATCCAACCAAAGTGAAGTCATGAACATCATTGGTGAAGTTGAAGGCCGCACCTGTGTTCTGGTCGATGATATCGTCGATACGGCAGGCACTTTATGTAAGGCCGCTGAAGCGCTAAAGAAAAATGGTGCGTTGAAGGTTGTCGCGTACTCTACTCACGCCGTGCTCTCTGGCGGAGCCATTGAAAATATTAATAAATCTCACCTAGATGAGCTGGTTGTTACCAACAGTATCCTACTCAGTGATGAAGCCAAGAAGTGCAAAAGAATCCGCACCTTGCAACTCGGCAAACTACTCGGCGAGTCGGTTCGTCGCATTAGCAATGAAGAATCCATCAGTGCCATGTTTGACTAGCGCTTAGCTAGAGGACAATCACTGTAAAAACGCCTCGTTTGGGGGCATTAAAACTCCATTACTAGTCTGGTCGCGGCTAGTTTTGGCATAACTTTGGAGACTATTATGTCTACTGATTTTACGTTACAAGCAACAGGTCGTGAAGATACAGGGAAAGGTGCGAGCCGCCGCCTGCGTCGTCTGGCTGGTGAGGTACCTGCTATTGTTTACGGTGGCAAGAAAGACCCATCACAAATCAAGCTAATCCATAAAGACGTTATGAAATCTTTGGAAAACGAAGCGTTTTATTCGCATATTATTAGTCTTGAGATCGATGGCAAATCAGAGGACGTAATCCTTAAAGATATGCAGCGTCACCCGGCAAAAAATCTCATTATGCATTTGGATTTTTTGCGTGTTAACAAGAACACTAAGCTGACGACTAGAGTGCCGTTACACTTTACTAACGAAGAACTCTGTGTCGGCGTTAAGGTCGAAGGTGGCGTTATCACACACAGCATGGCTGACTTAGAAATCTCCTGTTTACCATCGGATCTGCCTGAGTATCTTGAAATAGATATGGCTGAGATTGCTTTGGGTCAGGTTGTGCATATCTCCGATATTAAACTGCCCAAGGGTGTTGAGAGTGTTGCTCTAAGCCATGGCGATGACCATGATCTGCCGGTTGCCGCAGTGAACAAGGCGAAAGGCGCATCAGTCAGCGAAGAAACCGATGAAGCTGCAGATGCTGAACCAACTGAGGAAGCAGGCGAAGAGTAATCTTCAACCCTGCCCTCTAAAAGCCCCTGACATTGGACACGCCCGTTGAGCTAATCGTAGGGCTGGGAAATCCCGGCCCTAACTACGAGCGGACGCGTCATAATGCTGGGGCTGATCTGGTTTTGGCGTTAGCAAAGTCTCTGCATACAGAACTAAAATTCGAGAGCAAGTTCTTTGGTGAAACCGCAAGGATCACCATAGGCAGTAGAGACGTACGTCTGCTAATACCCAGCACTTTTATGAATCTCAGCGGCAAAGCCATAGGCGCACTTAGCAAGTTTTATCAGATTGCGCCGCAAAGTATATTGGTGGCCCATGACGAATTGGATCTGCCGCCCGGTGTTACACGATTCAAAAAAGGCGGCGGGCACGGGGGTCATAACGGCCTGCGCGACACCATTCAAAGCTTAGGTAATAGTAGAGACTTCGCCCGCATCCGGATAGGTATTGGTCATCCTGGGCAGGCAAATCTGGTTACCGACTATGTACTTAAAAAAGCATCACCCAACGATTTCCAGTTGATTGCAAACAGTATAGATGACGCCCTGCAACACCTTGACTTGGCCGTAGATGGGCAATGGGAAAAAGCGATGATGGCACTGCACTCCAACTAGTTTTACAACCGCTAGAGTACTAGCACAAGGATTTTAAAATGGGTTTTAACTGCGCAATCGTCGGCCTGCCTAATGTTGGCAAATCAACCCTATTCAATGCGCTGACCAAGGCGGGGATCAGTGCCGAGAACTTCCCCTTCTGTACCATTGAGCCTAATACCGGCATCGTGCCAATTCCAGATCCTCGCCAAGACAACATTTCAGCTATTGTCAAACCTGAGCGTATAGTCCCGACCGCGATGGAGTTTGTCGACATCGCCGGACTGGTTGCCGGGGCCTCTAAAGGCGAAGGTCTGGGCAATAAATTTCTCGCTAATATTCGTGAAACTGATGCTATCGCCCATGTTGTTCGTTGTTTTGAGGACGAGAATGTTATCCATGTTGAGGGTAAAATTAGCCCCGCCGACGACATTGATGTGATCAATACCGAACTGGCATTAGCCGATCTTGAAAGCGTTGAAAAAGCCCTATTGCGGGTCGCTAAGGCTGCCAAGGGTAAAGACCAAGACGCTGTAGAGCTCACCGCTTTGGCGGAAAAAATACTGCCCCACCTCAACGAAGCTAAGCCACTAAGGTCCTTTGCCCTCACTGACGATGAGCTGGACCTTTTGAAACCTCTTAGTTTGCTGACACTAAAGCCAACCATGTATATCGCCAATGTCGATGAAGAGGGATTTGCAAACAATCCCTATCTGGATCAGGTTATGGCAATTGCGGCTGCCGAGGGATCAGTGGTGGTTCCCATATGTAACAAATTAGAAGCAGAAATCAGCGAACTTGAAGCGGATGAAATTCTTGAATTTCTTACGGATATGGGAATGCAAGAGCCTGGCCTTAATCGTGTTATTCGTGCTGGCTATAACCTGTTGGGCTTACAAACCTACTTCACCGCGGGGGTTAAAGAAGTGCGCGCCTGGACAATTCCTGTGGGCGCAACCGCACCTAATGCAGCGGGTAAAATTCACACTGATTTTGAGAAAGGCTTTATTCGCGCTGAAATTATTGGCTATGACGATTACATTGCAGGTAACGGCGAGCAGGGTGCAAAAGACGCTGGCAAATGGCGTCTGGAGGGAAAAGAATATATCGTAAAAGACGGTGACATAATCCACTTCCGGTTTAATGTCTAAGCCTTCTTGAGCACCCTAAGTGGACGTTGGAAACTGGGCATATTACTTGCCCTTTTAACGATACTCATGTGGGCAGTGCTGCCAATTGCGCTTAAAGGTATATTGGTAACACTGGACCCGGTGACAACATCGTTTTTCCGCTTCTTTTTGTCTGCCCTATTAATCACCCCCTATCTGCTGGCTCGCAATAGACTGCCCAATGCCCACAAAGCACGCAAGCCCAAGTTTGCTCTATGGCTTATTGCTGCAGGACTTTTGTTATCAGCCAACTATGGGTTTTATATTTTTGGACTGGATAAGACCAGCGTCGAAGCCGCACAGGTTATTATTCAGCTCGCACCCATGCTGCTCTTACTGGCTGGTCTATGGATATTTAGAGAACCCTTCTCCAGGATCCAATGGCTTGGATTTTTAGTCTTCGTGTCTGGCTTATTGGTGTTTTTCCATCACCGTCTTGGCGACCTATTTGTGTCGTTTAATGATTATGGCATGGGGATGCTGCTGGTTGTTGGCGCCGCCATCTCATGGGCCGGTTACGCAATCATGCAGAAATTTTTGCTGCAAGAATTTAGCTCAGAAGAATCCATGATGGCAATTTACTGGATCGGCACACTCTCCTTTTTACCCTTTTGTGATTTCTCGACCATCGACCAACTAAGTAATCTCCAGTGGGGACTACTCGCTTTTTGCGGACTCAACACCCTGGTTGCCTACGGTGCCTTTGCCGAAGCGATGGTCCACTTAGAGGCCTCGCGAGTGAGTGCCATCATTGCGCTTGGTCCACTAGTGACCGTCACTATTGTTCAATTGGTGCCCATCGCGGGTGTTAGTCCGGAACCTCTTGGTATTATTTCCCTCGTCGGTTCCGCAATGCTAGTGACAGGATCAATAACAACGGCCATCGCTAAGAAAGTAAGCTAAACTAAACCTTATTCTGAGAATCATGGGTAGAAGCCTTGTTCAAGAAAATCGCACTCACTATTTGCGCTCTAGTTGCAGCCCTCATTCTTGGGGCAAGCAGTTATCTGGCGCTTACCGTTCCCGGAGGACTCAGTGGCTTTTGGCTAATGGTCAGCACTATTGCCGGGCTTAATGCCTCTGAGATTGAGGCCAACGAATCAACGCTGACCACCGCCGATGGCTTTCAACTCGAGCTGATCGCGACAGATCTTGGCTATGTACGCTTTATTATCGTCACCGACAACAATGACCTAATTGTTAGCCGTCCCGACACTGGCCAGATACAACTGCTACAAGATAAAGATGGCGATGGCACGTTAGAAACACACCTTCAGCTGCTGGGTGGCCTCGAACAACCTCAGGGGCTGATTTTAGATGGGGGCTGGCTATACTTCAGCGAGAATGGCAGTGTCAGCAAGGTGGCTTTTGATAGTGCCACAGGAACCCTTATAGGCGAGGTTAAACCCATCCTCAGGGGACTGCCCTACGGCATCATACACACAGCCAAAGCAATAGGCATCTCACCGGATCGCAAGCTTCATGTTAACGTGGGCTCACCTTGCAATGTGTGCGAGCCTGCTGATCCCCAATATGCCGCCATGCTGAGGTCTGAACTCGACGGCACCAATCTTGAAATATTTGCCACGGGCCTGCGCAATTCCGTTGGCTTTGACTGGACGCCATGGTCAGGGGAGCTCTATGCCACTGTAAACGCCCGAGATCTGCTAGGCGACAACTATCCACCGGACGAACTTAATCTCGTGGTTGAGGGCGGCTTTTACGGCTGGCCCTACTATCATTCTGACAATATCCCCGACCCTGAATTCGGTAACAGCCGCCCAGAATTAGCCTCCATCGCCATTCCTCCAGCCTACAAATTCCGCCCGCACAACGCGCCACTGGGTATTCACTTTGTTGCCGAACACTCCAGCCTACCTGAAGCGTTTAAACGCACCGCGCTGGTGGCCTTGCACGGCTCCTGGAATCGTTCGACACTAGACGGCTACAAAGTCGTCTCACTGCATTGGGACGAGCAGGGACAGATACAAAGTCGCGACTTCGTCACCGGGTTTTTAGCCGATGACGGCATTGTCGGCAGACCTGTCGGCATTGCACAGGACCAGCAAGGACGTTTTTATATTACCGACGACTTAGCTGGACGTATTTATCGCGTCCAGTACAGAGGGCAATAGCGCGTAGCACTGAAATGTGATCAATAAGAATTTGATAGCGCATAGATCATTAATCCTCATAGAGTTACCATGACAGGAACTACCCTCGAAGTTCTTGACAACGGCGCTCTGTCTGGCGAAAATGCGTCCCCCTATTGGTTCAGTCAGCAGATCAATTGATAGGGCCTGCAACAATTTATGGCTACGTAGCTCAGCTGGTTAGAGCACAGCATTCATAATGCTGGGGTCGGTGGTTCAAGTCCACCCGTAGCTACCATAAAGTATTTATTAATCATAGCCTTACATGATAAAAATAAAATTCTTCTCGCTTTAGACTAGCTCAAGTGATTCTGGGCAACGCTGGGGCAACCTTGGGCGATGATTCCACTATTAAATTCCCGGCAACAAAACTCCAATTCTCTACTCAACCGAACCCACCCCGGGGGTACCCCCCCTTTTGTCAGATGGGACTCCTGCTCTACCCTAGTATTACTAATCTGCGTGAACTATTTGCATCTTACTCATGGTTAATTAATCACTGATTACTAAATAGCTTATTATCGAGAACTTTATAACGCCAGTTTAAATGCTTTTTTATCGTAAAATATATGGCAAAATATTATGTCTAATTTTTAATTTTTATGACGTTGTCTATTTTGTCATCCACAATAACCATTCTGAAGTCTGTTATTTTAATTTGTCTCCTCGCATTACCTGCGATACCAGTAAGTGCGGATTATAACGACCGATCTCAAGAAACTTTTGTCCTGGTCCACGGCGCGCAGGCTAGTGTAGATTCCAGGCTATTGACAGCAACATTGTCACTGTTAAAGGCCTGTGTAATGTTTAGCTCTTTTTACTGAGCGATGACTTTACCGAGGCATGTACTCCACGCCCCAGCACTTTAATACGGTCTTCCATAAAGTCCACGCCATAGAGAATTATTACCACCAAAACAGCTAGCTTAATGGTCGGCATTAGGTGACCTGAGGCGATCATCACACCCAGTGCCGCCAGCACCCAAATTGTTGCTGCTGAGGTGACCCCGACCACGGCACCATCTTTGGCTAGCATCACACCGGCGCCGAGAAAACCTATGCCGGTAATGACCTGGCCAACCACTCGCGATGGGTCGACATCATTGCCCTGCAATAAAAAGGTTGTCGCCAAAAATAAGTAGGTGCCGAGTGTGATTAGGCAAGAGGTTCTTATGCCCACCGGCTTGCCGCGCAGTTGGCGCTCAAGTCCAATAATGGTGCCACAAAACATCGCCGTGCCAATGGCGGGCCAGTGGTAGGGTGCTATGTCGAAAAGCTGGCTTAGGTCCATATTTTTGCTTGCTCAAGTCTGTTTGGTTTATGCAATGCTCTGAGCAATCAACCTGTGAATGACACTGCTCATTTTTTCTGTTGCTATTGAGTCGCTAGCCGTCAGGGTAGATAGCGGATTTGGTGATCAGTGTTTCTGCCGCCGCGCGAACATCCTGCGCATTGTCCATGGTCAGTGCCTGTGCCAAAAAGGCTTCGGCATCACTCACGCTGGTGGCTCGCAGCAGCCATTTGATTAACGGCAACTTCGATGAACTCATACTTAACTGGCGGATGCCCATGCCCAGGAGTAGCAGCACTGCGATTGGGTCAGAGGCCATTTCGCCACACAGACTTACCGGTAGTTGGCAATCCTGCGCACAGCGAACTATGCGCAGTATTTCGTGAATGATAGCCGGATGCAGCGGGTCATAGAGTTTGCCGACCAGTGGATTGTTGCGGTCGAGGGCCAGTAGATATTGGCTCAAATCGTTGCTGCCGATGGAAATAAAATCCAGTTTATTGCGCCATAGCGGTAGCAGCGAGATACTGCTCGGGACTTCCACCATGATACCCAGGCGTGGGCGGCAGACGCTTTTACCTTCGGCTAACAATTGCTTAAACGATTCATCGAGCAATTCTATGGCTTGGTTTAACTCACTTGTTGAGCCAACCATGGGCAGCAGTAGGTGGACATTATCCTGTCCCGCGGCAGCCACCATCACGGCTCGAAATTGGGTTATCAACAGTTGTAGATTGTCGAGGGTAAAGCGGATGCCACGCCAGCCCAAGGCCGGGTTTTCCTCCTCAACTATGGGCAAATAGGGCAGCGGTTTGTCGGCGCCAATGTCGAGGGTGCGGATGTACACCGGCTTGTTTTTATAGGACTCAATGACCTCTCGGTATACAGCGACTTGGTCCGCTTCCGAGGGCAAACTCTGGCGCACCATAAACGGAATTTCGCTGCGGTAGAGGCCAATACCTTCGGCGCCATTCTTGAGCCCGGGCAATAAATCAGCTTGCAGGCCAGAGTTAGCCATCAGCGTGACCTTTGTACCATCGGTTGTTATGGCGGCAAGGTCTCGGTTTACTGCGAGGCGCAGGGCAACATTCTGCTGGCTCTTAATGATACTTTGGTATTCGTCGATAAGGGCATCGCTGGGCGCAATAATAATCTGCCCATTATCGCCATCTACAATCAGCTGTTGGCCCATGGGTAGCGATAATTCACCTACACCCACCACTGCTGGAATACCCAGCGCGTTGGCGAAAATTGAGATATGAGAAAGTGCGGCGCCAGCAGAACAGACTATTCCCACCATAAGGTCAATGGGCAGGCTGACAATATCGGAAACACTTAGTTGATCACCGACCAGTATTATCGGCGAGCCATCCTCCGGCTCTATAACCTCTGGCTGATGGCCACGCCAGGCAAGGTAGAGTTTGTCTCCCAGCTGTTCTATATCCTCATGGCGAGCGCGCAGATAGGGGTCTTTCATTGCCTTAAACAGCTCGGAAAAGTAACTCACCGCCAGTTTTAGTGCCCAGGGCAAGGCTTTTCCGGTTTTGATGGCATCAGTTATATGTGCGCCGAAACCTGGGTCATCCAATAACATCTGGTAGGCGTCGACTACGGCCGCCAGATTGTCGCCGAGAGTTTGCTCGACTATATGCCGCTCCTGTTTTAGCTCCGCCATAACCCTGGATTTTAATCTGAGCCAGGCCTCAAGTTCCTGTTCGATGTGCTCAGCTGTGGATTCCGCAGCCTTGGCCAGCCCCGCCGCTCGCCGAACCCGTGCCTTACCTATGGCAATGCCCGGGGCACCACTGATGCCATTGCGGTAATCGTTGAGCTGCGGCCTTGATGATTGGCATAACTGCGCGGGTAACGATGCCAACAGCAGTGCCAGATGGGTCGCCAAGGTGGTTAAAAAAGCCTCCTGCTCAGGGGCTAGGGCCTGGGGGCGACGACTCTGTACCACCAGCACACCAATCACATCACCCCGCTGCACCAGTGGCACACCGCAAAAGCTGTGGAACTGTTCTTCATTGGAGCCCGCAACATAGTAATAGTCAGCCAATTCGTCCGGATTAATAAGATTAATGCTGTGGCGTGACTGTGCCACGCGGCCGACCAATCCTTGATTGGCGGGAATAATAAAAGGGTGCCCCTTGGCCAGACCGTGGCTGGCAATGAGCGCCATATCTTTGTCCGCATTTTGTCTATACAGGCTGCAGACATCGGTGGCAACCACATCGCTTATGGCATCGACAATCAGCTGCACCTGTTCTTCGGCGCTGTCTGCCAGAGCAGCTCTCTGAATAATACGATTGAATTCTAGCATCGAAATATTAGTCATTAAGCACAAGCTCCATACGTAAGCCATCTTCTCTGTCGTGATAGTAGGCGGGCAATTCGTCTAGCAGACCAAAGCCCATGGATAGATAAAAATTCTGTACAGCTGTTTGACCGCGGCGAACTTCCAAACGGCAGCGTGAATAACCTAGGCAGTACAATTCAGCGAGCAAACTCTGGCTTAAGCGTCGTGCCAGCTGCTGGCCTCGCCAGTCCGGTAAAACCGCTAGTGAATAGAGCCGTGCAGGTCTGGGCAGCGCAGGTAATAAACACATGCCATAGCCTACCACTTGCTCGCCAACGCGAGCCAGGTGGGTGGTCGCTTTGGCTTGGCTGAGCAGGTAATGCATTTGCCGAGGACTGATCTTATCAGTGCTAAAGCGTCTGGCCTCTATGGTTAATAGACCCTGTTTGTCACTGAGGGTGGCTCGGTGCAGGGGTATTAGAGCTGACATTAAAGCCCTCTTTTTTCCAATCGGCGCAAAAACTCCGCCATTATTTGCCCATAGAGTTGCTCGCCCAAATAGGCATCCTCAACACCCTGATCAATACTCGGGTTGTCATTCACTTCGAGTACATAAGCGCGCTCGTCGTGCACCTTGATATCGATACCGTAGAGGCCATTGCCTACAACTTTGGCGGCCTTTAATACTGCATCCAGTACTATTTTGGGTGCATCAAAGGTTGGCAAAGTATCAAAGTCGCCAGAAAAAAAGCGTTTTGACCCATGGTTATAAATCTGCCAATGATTGCGCGCCATATGATAGCGGCAGGCGTAAATGGCCAAATATTGGAGCCAATAGGTTGGCTTTCGAATAAATAATTGCCTACAAGCTATGCGTCTATAACTTTAGTCGATATATCCATCAAAATCATAGGGTGCTGCAAGCTTTCGTAGGCGCGTCTCTTCGAGCCATAACTCCACGCGATGTCTAGCATCTATGCCGAAATTCACAATTCCCTTTTCCCTGAGCTCTTGCTCTTTATCCGAGGATGCAATATCAAAATCATCGGTATTTGGGACTTCTTCTAAGTCCTCTGAATGCCCTAATTCACCACTCATCCGGTAACTCTCTATCTAAAGTTGAACTCTAAAATATCACCAGTCACTTTTTAGTGAAAAATAAACCCAAAAAGATTCATCGTCAAGCTTTATTAGTGGACTTCCCAGACTTTACTCGACACCGAATAGCATTAAAATCTAACTCTATGAGAGGTGTTTATGAAAGGCAAGTGATACACAGACGAGTTCAAACAAGAAGCGGTGCATTCTCTTGGACTAATAACAAGAAACGAGCGTTCGCCAACGACAAGGCTAACCATATTGCTTCCTGTGGCCGTGTGAACAGTTCTAAAGGCTCTTGCTAAGCCAAAGGACTTTTTGCGCAGAAGCAATGACGGCAAGGGTCTGGAGTATAAGATTGTCAGGTTCTGTGAGTATGTTGAGAAGTATCACGCAGTGAAGTTGAAATATGAGTTGTCTTTTGAAAGCAATAGTTCCCAGACCTTTGCTGACTGTGGTGTAGCTCTCTAGGCCACGGGGGAGTCTGCTGAGTCCTTGTGATTGTTACTGTGCCTGCCCAGATACAAAATAAGCCAATTTCAAAGCCTATCTCACAACCCACCTGCGCAGCCCAACCTAAGTTGCATAGTCTTCGCTGCTGTGGGATAGTTTTGGTATCAATCTATTGGGCTGCTCACAATGAAATACATTCTGCTACTCACTGTGCTTTTAACATCCATTGCTTTTGCTGCCCCAGACTTTGATGAAACTATGACAGTAGCTAAGCAGGGTGATGTTACCGCTCAGTACAACCTAGGCGTGATGTATGGCGAGGGGGTTGGTGTGCCAGAAAACGAGTCTGAGGCCGTTAAGTGGTTTAGGAAAGCTGCTGATCAAGGGTATGCAGATGCTCAGTACAATTTAGGTTTGATGTATGACAATGGTGAAGGTGTTCCAGAAAACGAGTCTGAGGCCGTTAAGTGGTATCGAAAGGCTGCTGATCAAGGTCATGCATCTGCTCAGTACAATTTAGGCTTGATGTATGTCACGGGCTCGGATGTTCCAGAGAATAGTATCAGGGCTTACGTGTGGTGGTCGATAGCTAAGACTCAAGGGCATACTGATGCAACCGAATACCTTGAGATACTAAAACCACAAATGACCAGCCAACAGATAGCAGATGGTCAAGCGCTAGCAGCCAAATGCTACGAGTCTAGCTACAAAGACTGTGATTGATACTTGGTTAACCTAAGGGACTTCCTTCGTTCTTCCAAGCTGTAAGATTTGTCTCATAAGCTGCGGTTTCAGCTGCAAGGAAAAAGTGGTATTTCCCAAGATGATAAAGCAGCCATATTCATAAAAATGCAGCAAAAAAGGCTACAGTATACGGATCAAACCGCGGCAACTCAGAAAGCGCCCCATTAACAATAATCGTAAACAAATACCCTGCCATGACCCAACCGTGTTGGCGCTTCTCCTTCTCTTTGATTTTTTCACGTTTTTCATGGAAGTGTGAAAATGCATATTCCGACCGCTCCTCTCCTAAAGAGCCATAGTATTCAATTCGTAGGATATTCATATGCCTTATGTGACCTTTGGGCAACCTGACCAAAAGAAAACGCCTCTCCTTCCCAAACCCTGTAAATTCAGCCTCTACATAAGCCTCAAGAACTTCTCACCTCGACCTAGCCCCTATTTGACTAAACGACTATTATTAGATTAATTCAGTAGAATGATAGGAATGTTTGATGGGTGTATGGTTGACTACAATTAGTCCAACGGACATTAAATAGCTACCAAAAGGTGTAGAAGGATTTCCAGATGATTTCCACTCAAAAATTAAAAGACGCGGAACGAGTTGTTCGTATCACGATGATACTAATTCTACTTACAGCAGGCTCCAGTAAATTTTTTAGTAACGGTGCGTTTTTTGATTATTACTCTGAGTTGTTTCAGGGTGAACTGCGTATTAACTTGCCTAGCTCAATAGTTGATTTATTCTTATTGACGGTTCCATTTATAGAGTTAACTCTGGGGCTAGCACTGCTCAGTAATAAATATAAAAACTATACCGCCTACGCTTGGTTAGGTTTCATGCTGAGCCTTATGTTTGGGCATTACATCCTTCAGCAATGGTCAGCAGTGAATCAGATGCTGGATTATATTTTTCTTGGCTTGCTTTATCTTGTTCTACCCGCACATTCGTCATGGCTGGCTAGAGATAGGCAAAATAATCCATCTAACACTACCTCGATCTAGCCCTGATTTGGTCGTTTTGCTGTCAATGAAGATGTCTCTTCGCCGAGCCTGTATATCAATCTGCAAGGTAGAGGGGCCAATGAGAAAGTTATCACCATTGCTGCAACTCGGGGTGACCACTCATAAAAAATGGATTTTTCTCTCACCGTTAACTCCCATACTGTGGGTTTCAATATGGCCTGGACTGGTGCAAAGCTACAATATATGGCGGAGAGAGAGTTTGTCGCCGAGCTGAGCCCTGCGCTGATTAACCCACCAGCGTTTCAAGAATTTTAAGATACTCCTCGCCGGTGTGTTGTTGCACCTGCGCGGGAAATTGAGGCGATCGCGTCGTCTTTACGGTACCTATATAGTTAGCAATGCCGATGGGCACCCCTAACGCACGTAAAATGGCGTATATCGTGGTCGCGTGAAAGTAAAAGTTGGGTGTTGCATAGGTGCGGAAAAAGTCTTCGGTTGTGAACGGCAGCGTGACGTCGCCGTATTGAAAGACCACCTCACCACCAGCCAGTGCATTGACGTCCGCGGGGTCGATTTTCGCCATGCGTTCCATCGATTCCCGCAAATACGCCTGAAGTTCATTAAATGTAAACGCCAGCGTCATGTCAGGTCCGCCCAATCTTTGCCTGCCGGCTGCTGCAAGTGCTCCCTCAGAAAAGTGCACTAGGGTGATGATTTGAAAGTGCAGAGGTAACATGTCGGCGTGCAAAGCTCGCTCTACTAATAGCTCACAATCCATATTTTGTCGGAGGCAGTGATCGCGAGCCCGGTCCAAACAGCCCAAAATCGACGGCATCGTTTGCAGATAGCAACCGACGGTGGCGTCAAAAAGTGATATCGACAAGCGTTTCTCCTAACGAGATTAGGGTGTGGTTTCCAATAAAATAGCACGCTCTTGAATTTTATTAAACCCTAGTGCAGGTAACAAGTGCAACGCCCAGCCCATAGTGAACCTTGTAAGCTGGCATCCATTTAAGTAGCTTATGGAGGATAGGGTCTCTGTGAGGTCTCGCCTATTATACCTTAGCGTCAGGCCTGTCTCCCTGCTTTTTAAGAGCACCGCCAATTCTTCTTGATAAATAACCGTTGACATTACTTTAGGCCTAAAGTAATGTTTTGAGAATAAAATTTTTTATAATAATCAAAATGAATCTTTTCCAGCGTCCGTTAGAATGGCGTAATGTTATTTTTTTTCAGAGAATGGAGTCGCAATTATGTCCTCATCGAGCCGTCTAAATAGCAACAATAGACTTAAACTTGGTATTTTCTCGGCCAACTGTTCCAGTGGCATGGCCGTGACCAAAGTGGATGAGCGGTGGCAGAACTCTTGGGAAAATAATCTCAAATTGGTCAAAATGTGTGATGAGGCTGGTATCGAATTTATGCTACCAATAGCGCGCTGGATAGGCTATGGCGGCGAGACTGATTTCCATGGTGGTGTACTTGAACCGATAACCTGGGCCGCTGGCTTAATGGCCGCTACGCGGCATATTCAAATTTTCGCAACGGTCCATACTGCGTTCAATCATCCGATTGTCAGCGCCAAGCAGTTGGCTAGTATCGATCAATTAAGTTCGGGGCGACTTGGATTGAACGTGGTGGCCGGCTGGAATAAACCTGAGTACGATGCCTTTGGTGTCGATCTGCCCAGTGATCATGGTGAGCGCTATACCCGCGCACAGGAATGGTTTGATTACGTACAAAAGATATGGTCATCCGACACTGCTTTTGATTGGGAAGGCACTTACTTTCAGGGCACAGGAGTTTACGGAAACCCTAAGCCCGTTCAGTCGAACGTCCCTATTCTAAATGCGGCCGCGTCCAAAGAGGGCCGTGAGTTTGCCATGCGCAACGCCGATTATCTATTTACACCAGTATTTGATTTTGATCAGGCCAAGGCCACAGCATCGGAAATATCCATAGCCGCAGCGCAAAATAATCGAGAGGTCGGTGTGTTTACTTTTTGCACCGTAGTCTGTCGCCCAACCATGAAAGAAGCTGAAGACTACTTAGATCACTATGCTAATCAGAATGCCGACTGGGAAGCCGTCGACTATTTGATGAAGCTGCAGGGTATGCATGCTCAATCATTTACCCCAGAAGCCTTGGCTATGTTTCGGGACCGATTTGCGGCAGGTCATGGCGGATTCCCGCTGGTAGGCACTCCGGAGCATATTGCCGACTTACTCGAGCAGTTGAGTGCTACGGGTATTGCCGGCACGACACTCGCCTTCGTTGACTATGCGGCGGAGTTCCCCTACTTCGCTGAAAACGTGTTGCCGCTGCTGGAAGCGCGGGGATTACGCGAAAAGTTCGTTTACGACAGTCAGTAAACTAGCAAGATGCCTGTGCCAAGCGTTATTCATGTCGCTCCAGGGTAGGTTCCCGAGTCTCTCGGGCGACGCTAACTGGGATTATGTGCTCTGACATTACAGGCATTTGGTACGATTGACTGTCGCTCTGAACCACCATGGTAGAATAATGTCCTGCCGCAATCAGGACCTAAAAATGTCTGAAACTTTAAATGATACTGCCCAGCAATGGCGCTCCAGAGGTGCAATTTATAAGCTGTGCGGACATTCAATTTTTGTGGTCGACGAAGGTGCGGCTGAGCGGCCGACTCTTTTACTGATTCATGGCTTCCCAACGTCAAGCTGGGACTGGCATGCGATCTGGGATATTCTGGCCAAACACTATCGATTGATCGCATTGGACATGCTCGGCTTTGGTTTTTCCGATAAGCCCAATAATCGCCGCTACACCATCCATGGCCAGGCCGATATTGTCGAAGCTTTGATTGAGATTAAGCAGTTGACGTCATTTCATGTGTTGGCGCATGATTACGGCGATACAGTGGCGCAGGAGCTTTTAGCCCGCCAGGTGGAAGGGACTGGTGTCGGTAACTGGCTGTCTGGCTGTTTTCTAAACGGTGGGCTATTCCCTGAGACCCATCGTGCACTGTTCACTCAGCGACTTCTATTGAGCCCTATCGGTGGTTTGGTCAATCGCCTGTCAAATTACACAAAATTTGTACGCAGTTTTACCTCAGTATTTGGCGCCAACAGCCAGCCTAATGCCCATGCACTTGAGACCTTTTGGACACTGATTAATGTCAATCAGGGGCGCCATGTGTTTCACAATCTTATTACCTATATGCGCGACAGACTTGAACATCGGGAGCGTTGGGTGACTGCACTGCAAACGTCAACGGTGCCCTTAGCCCTTATTAATGGCTCAGTTGACCCTGTGTCTGGTGCGCATATGGTGGCACGATACCAAGAACTGGCCTGTCGTTTGGATTGTTTGGTACAGCTACCCAACATTGGTCACTACCCTCAAGTAGAGGCGCCTCAGGACTTAGTGTCTCATTACCAGGAGTATTTAAAGCGAGTTGGGTAGTGTAAAATGTCGTATTGAGATAATAAAAATAAACGCTTTAACAGGGAATTTTAAAACGATGAGCAATTTGATAATGATCAACAAAGCGCTATTTTTGGCTTTGTTTGTGGTATTTGTGGTAAATATCCTGATGCCCTTTGACAACCCAGCAGGCCAATGGATTATGTGGGTGGGTCTAGGAATTGTAGCGATACATAGTTTAGAGCTGCTAGTGATGTATAAAAAATTGCGGGCCGGCGGGCATCTAACAGCAAAGAATCTCATCTGGATTTTAATCGCTGGCATCTTGCACTGGAAGCCACTCCTGCGAGAACAGTCATCAGCAGAATAGCTATTAGATTAAGTAACAAACGTCGTAATCTCTTGAAGATAGCGAATCTGTAATCTGCCTACCCGTAAATTGATTAGGCGGTATTTATGCAACAATCAAGTGGGCGCTATCCTGTGTCATTGCAAGAAACTCAGATAATACTAGGCAATTCCGGTCGCAACTTCTCTGGAGTTACCTCGACTATGTTGCAGGTCCTGCACTACCAGCAGCAGCTTGCTCATGTTGCGGTGTTGGGATCTAATTATTTACCCGCCGGCACAGCCGCTCTAAGCTATAAGCAATTTTTGCAACTGACAAAAGCCCCCCTTGCTAATGGTGAGTGGCGCGTTTTCCACGCTCGCCGCAATGACGAAATGATTCAGGCTCTGGCGGCCAAGATCCTGTTCGGGGCTAAGATAAGGATCGCATTCACCTCAACGGCTCAACGCCGGCACAGCCGCTTCACGCGATGGCTGATGAGTAAGATGGATGCCATTATATCCACCAGCACCATCGCCGCGGCTTTTGTTCAGGACCGCGCTGTCGACAAGATAATCCCCCATGGTATTGATGTCGAACGTTACAGCCCCGGCAATAGCAGGCAAGAGGCCTGGGATACCCTTGGCCTACCAGGTTCATTGGGTATCGGTATCTTCGGGCGGGTAAGACATTCCAAGGGAATTGATATCTTGATCGATGCAGCAATCCCAATCCTTAGGCAGCGCCCCGAGGTGACTGTGGTGATCTGCGGCGAATGCCTCGACAAGGATCAGCCCTATCAGAACCAGATGCTGCGAAAACTCAGCAGTGCGGAATTAGCAGATCGCGTGGTGTTTTTGGGCAAGCAACCGTTTAGTGCTTTACCCTCGCTGTTTCAGGCGATGACAGTAGTCACGGCCCTAAGCCGCAATGAGGGCTTCGGGCTGACGCCTTTGGAGGCGATGGCTTCAGGCTGCGCGGTGATAACGAGCGAAGCCGGAGCCTGGACAGATATTATTGATAATGGCCAGAATGGATACTGTGTTCCTACCGGTGACGTCTTAGCGGTAACGGAAAAATTAGAGATTCTACTAAGTGATCCAGCCGCCACAGAGACCATGGGTATGGTTGCTAGACAGCACATTATGAGTCAGTACACGGTGGCGAAAGAGGCGCAAAGTCTGACCCAACTTTTGCTGTCACTGGGTCGGTAAATCTTCCACATAATCAATGTCCACAGCTGCCTGTGGCAGAGAGATTTCAACAACCGGAATCTTGGTCATTGCGAGAAGTTTTTTAGCGCCGACGTCACCGACTAAGCCGTCAAGGCCTGCAAAGCAGCTGCGTGGAAAAATGGCTGGCACGCCGCGGGCGCCGGAGTATTTTGCAGCAACGATATTATCGCCATCAAAAGCCTCTACCATTAACTGTATCTCTTTTGCGCTGATATAGATCTGGTCAGCTAACAAAATCAAAACTGCCTCTGCCGCTGAATCTATGTGTTTTACACCGCAGGCAATGGATCCGCCTAAGCCCTGCTGCCAAAGTTGGTTATGCACTATCTGCACGCCTGTCACCGAGGGTATAATTTTGTCGTAATGGGCGCCCAAGACCACTGTGACGGTATTGGGGAAGACCTCGCAGGCACTGTTGATACAGCGTTGCAACAACGTCTGACCCTGAAAAAGTGCCAACTGCTTAGGCGAGCCAAAGCGCGTCGAGCTGCCCGCCGCCAGTATCAACACGGCAACATTGCGTCTCATAGACAGTGCCTCATAAAAATCGTCGGTTGTCAGCAAAATCAGCTAGGGCGCCGCTAAGGGACAGGCCACTGGCCTGCTGCAATACCCCATGGCATTCGGCCAATATTGACAGCGCCAGACCCTCGGGTAGTTCGGCACCTAAATCGAGGCCGGCGGGACCGGCGAGGGGAATACGCAACGTGTCATGGGTTAGCTCCGCCAACGCTAGCACTCGGCGTTGCCGCACCAAAGGCCCCAGTAGCGCCAAATACTTTATCGATGAAGACTGTAAGGCCCTGATGCCTGCCGCATCTATCTGCAGATTGTGACTCATGACCACGGCTGCATCACAATATTCGAGTATCGACTCGGCCATCAAGTCCTCTATAGGGCATCGTAAGATGGTGTCGGCAGAAAGAAAATAGTCACGCCGAGCATTGGCTGGCCTTGAATCCCACAGTGTCACTGTCCAGCCTAGCGCCTTGGCGATACTGACCAGCGGGCGGGCATCGACGCCACCCCCCAAGACCAGAATATGCGGCTGCGGTTTTAGCCCAGTTACTAACCAGGTTTGATTGTCTTGTTCGATCAAGCGGGACTGAGCGCTTCGGCCAGCAGATAGCCAGCGAGTCTGAACATCAGCATTGTCGGCGACAAGTTGCCAATAATCGCCATGACCATGCTGTGCCAGATGCTCTCGTATATCGCTGAGGTCAAGGTAATTGAGCTCCGCTAAAATCGGCTGCAATAATAAGTAGACTGTACCACCACAGCCAATCCCCAACTGAAAGGAAATATCATCTTCATCACTGCCGTCGTAGCATAGCGTGATCGATTGACCGCTGCGCATCACGCGCGCGGCCTGTAATTGAATATCTGCCTCCAAACAGCCACCACTGACCAGACCATATTGCTGGCCCAGATCATTAAACAGCATCATGGCGCCGGATTTACGGTAGGAAGGGCCTTCGGTCTTGTAGACTGTCGCCAGCACCCACAGTTGAGAGTCTCGCTGTGGGTACCAGGTATCTAAGAGTTGTTTGAGATGACTAACCATCCCTACATTTTACGCATTTATAGCGTTTTAGCTATTGGCTCGAACGTCTTTTGAACCGTTCAAAGCATACCAGCCAATATAGAAGTAGCAGAGCATTGGTACGATAAAGCTCAGTTGAATACCGATGCTATCGGCAGCAAAACCCTGAATCAACGGGATCAAGGCACCGCCGACAATCGCCTGACAAACCAAACCTGAACCTTTGCTCGTCAGTGAGCCCAGGCCTTTAACCGCGAGAGTAAAGATGGTCGGAAACATAATAGAGTTAAAGAAACCCACCGCCAGAATAGACCACATAGCAAGGTTTCCCGTGCTATTCATGCTGACAACGATCATCACTATCGCGATAACGGCATTCACCGCCAGGTATTTAGTAGCGGCAACATAACGCATTAAGGCGGCACCCACTAGACGCCCAATCATGGCAGCACCCCAGTAGTAAGCGACCATTTCGCCCGCTTCAGCAGTACTCAAACCGGCAATCGAACTCTCTGAGAAATAGTTGACGAGAAAGCTACCGATAGAGACTTCGCCACCGACATAAAGGAAAATTGCCAGCGCACCCAACACCAGTGAGCGGTGCTCCCATACACTGCTCTCTGTCGTTTCGCCCGTGGCTTCAACATGGACTAGTACAGGTAATCGAATATTTCTGAAGACTATGGCCGCGCCTACAAGTAGGCCAGCAATCATCAGGTAGGGTCCCTGAACTGCAGACGCATCAGCAGCCACGACACCTAAAATCAGCACCGCACCAATAATCGGACCTATGGTGGTACCCAAAGCGTTAGCCGCCTGCGCCAGATTTAAACGACTCGCAGCCGTATGTTCGGGACCCAGCGCTGCTACATAGGGATTGGCCGCAACCTGTAAGATGGTAATGCCGCTGGCCAGGACAAAAAAGGCCAGTAAAAAGAGACCATAGATATGCAGACTGGCAGAGGGATAAAACAATAGGGCGCCACTTGCAGTGGTTAACAGCCCGAGGACGATGCCCTGCTGATAACCAACCTTATCAATTAACTTACCTGCAAATGGGGAGACAATAAAGTACGCGCCAAAGAAGCAAAACTGGACCAGCATGGCTTGGGTGTAGTTAAGGTCAAAGGATTCTTTCAAAAATGGAATTAAGATGTCATTTAAAACAGTGATAAAGCCCCAGAAGAAAAAGAGGCAGGTCATAGCAATAAAAGCAAAGGTCTGTGTAGTCTTTGGTTGCCCATCGGCCACAGTTGCGGTGGAATTTTCTGAAGTTGAACCGGCCATGCGTATCCCCAAAGTTTTTATAATTTATAATAGTAATATCAAAAACCAAGGATAAGTTGGTTGGTAGACCCCTGCAAGGGATGTTTGCCTTGAAAGAGTACCATTGGTCGCAAGCTACATACGTTTTGACGCCTTATACGGTATTGAAACCGATAATTTGAGATATTTTCTGTCGCGGGGCATCCGCTCGATATTTCAAATATCCAGTCACGCTCTATACGGAAGCTGTTTTTGAACGCCAGCAGGCAAGTTGGCGTGCAGTTTGCCAGATCAAGTTATGCTTTACGTAAAAGGTTATTAATTATGGAAGTAATTATAAGTTTTGCGCTACTTGGATTCTTAGCTATTAATTTGGTAGGGGCATTTTTAATAGTCAGAGACAGGCAGGCCGAATGGCAAATCCGAAAAGGTGGGTGTAAAACATCGCTCACAGAAACTAGCGAGCTAGCATCGCCCCGACAACCTGCTTTAAGCCTTTGTGCAAAGAACGCATCTCGTCGAGATTATCGGGATCACTCATCCAGTGGTAAACGATACCGCTCACTGACGCGGTGAAATGGTCGGCAACTAGTTCAACATCAATGGTTCCAGCTACCGAGCCCTCTCCAACACCCTGCTCTATCCAGCGAATCACATCGGCACGACGGCGCTTATGGATACCTAATATAACCGGTTTCAACTTCGATTCTGGGGTCAGCGCTTCAAACCATAGACGGTAAAAAGCCTCTACATGTTTGGGCGCGTCTTCGCAAAATTGGATGTGCGCGTCGAGCGCAGCGGCAATGGCGTCATAGCCAGTTTTGTTTTTAGTGACAAGCGTCAGTTCAGCTAGCCATTCATCGCCAACCGACCTCAGTACAAAATCAAAAAGGCCCTCTTTATTGCCAAATCTGTAACCCGCGAGACCTCTGGAATAACCCGCCTTCTCGCCCACATCTTTCAATGTAGCCTGACCGGTACCCCGTTCGACAATAAGCTCAATCGCCGCCTCAAGCATTTTGGCGTCGGAGATTTCTTTGCGTTCGACCTGGGTTAGTCGCAGGGCTTTAGCCATGTGTAAACTCTTCAGTTAGTCAGTGATTACATATTTCTACGATACTGGCCGCCCACGTCAAAGAGCGCATTAGTAATTTGGCCCAATGAACAGCAGCGAACCGCTTCCATTAACACCTCAAAACCATTGCCTCCTTCGCTTACCGTGTCCTGAAGACGCTTCAACATAACGGCAGACTCATCGGTGTGTATGCCTTGAAATTCCCGCAAGCGCCTAATTTGGCTCTGTTTCTCCTCATCTGTTGATCGTGCAAGCTCAATCTCTATGGGCTCTTGCTCGCTCTCATTAAGGAACGTATTGACCCCCACAATGGGAAATGAACCGTCGTGTTTTTTATGTTCGTAATACAGCGATTCTTCTTGAATCTTGCCCCGCTGATAGCCTGTTTCCATAGCCCCCAAAACACCACCCCGATCAGAGATTTTTTCAAATTCCTGCAGGACTGCGGCTTCAACAAGGTCGGTTAACTCGTCAATAATAAATGCGCCCTGACTGGGATTTTCGTTTTTCGCCAGACCCCATTCCTGATTAATAATCAGCTGAATAGCCAGAGCTCTGCGCACAGATTCTTCGGTGGGTGTGGTAATAGCTTCATCATAGGCATTGGTGTGCAGGCTATTACAGTTATCATAAATAGCGATTAAAGCTTGCAGTGTCGTACGAATATCATTGAAGTTCATCTCCTGAGCATGCAAAGAGCGGCCTGACGTCTGGATATGATATTTTAGCTTCTGGCTGCGTGGGTTAGCACCATAGCGATCACGCATAGATACGGCCCAAATGCGCCGAGCTACTCGACCCATCACGGTATATTCTGGGTCCATACCATTGGAGAAAAAGAACGATAGATTAGGAGCGAAGTCGTCAATATTCATACCGCGAGCCAGATAGGCTTCAACAAAGGTAAAGCCGTTGGAAAGCGTAAAGGCAAGCTGCGAGATCGGATTGGCGCCCGCCTCGGCAATATGATACCCAGAGATCGAGACTGAGTAGAAGTTGCGGATCTCTTGATCAATAAAGTACTGCTGCATATCACCCATCATGCGCAGACTAAACTCTGTTGAAAAGATACAGGTGTTTTGACCCTGATCTTCTTTCAGAATATCTGCCTGAACTGTACCGCGCACATGTTTTAAGGTATTGCTGCGCAGGGTTTCGTACTCAGCAGCTTTCGGTTCGCGGCTGTACTCAGTAACAAATCGATCAACCTGCTGGTCAATAGCCGTATTCAGAAACATAGCCAATATAGTCGGTGCGGGCCCATTAATGGTCATAGATACCGAGGTAGTTGGGCTGGACAGATCGAAGCCATCATAGAGGGCTTTCATGTCGTCTAGAGTGCAGATTGAAACCCCTGCATTGCCCACCTTGCCATAGATATCTGGCCGCTCATGGGGATCCCAGCCATAGAGCGTGACCGAATCAAATGCGGTAGAAAGACGTTTGGCATCGCTGTGCTCAGACAACGCTTTAAACCGGCGATTCGTTTTAAAGGGATCGCCCTCACCGGCAAACATACGCGCTGGATCTTCCCCTTCACGCTTAAACGGAAATACACCGGCAGTATAAGGAAACTCTCCGGGGAGATTTTCCAGCATTAACCATTTAACCAGCTCACCGTGGTCCTCATATCTTGGCAGCGACACGCGGGAAATTTTATTGCCTGACAGCGAGATGGTGTTTAGCTTAGTAACCACCTCTTTGCCGTTGGGCAGGACATCAACTTTCTCATCAGCGGAATAAGACTTGACCATCTCGGGCCAACGGGCGAGTAACTGACTGGCACGGATATCCATGGCCTGCTTGCGCTCGGCAATCAAGCCTTCGATGGCCTCGGGCGCTTGACTGCCGCCATCGATCAGCATTCGCTGTGTAGCAGCGAGTTGCTGCTGTTCTCGCGCTAGCGTAGCCTGCACTGTCACCTGTTGATGATAGCTGCGGACACCAGCAGAAATTTCTGCTAGATAGCGTTGCCGTTCCGCCGGGACGATCACCGTCTTTACTGAGGGGATTTTACAGCTGACTTTGGAGAGATGCTGTTCAAAGGTGCGCAACCCTCTCGCCTGCAGCAAACCAAGCAAGGTCTGATAGGCTCCCGTCACACCGTCGTCATTGAAGCGTGAGGCGATAGTCCCGAATACGGGCATCTCATCAGGCATTTGGGTCCATGCCTCGCGATTGCGCTGCACCTGCTTCGACACATCACGGTAGGCGTCGTCACTGCCTTTGCGATCAAACTTATTAATAATGGTCAGCTCGGCATAATCGAGCATGTCGATCTTTTCCAGCTGACTCTGTGCACCAAATTCTGGGGTCATAACATAAATCGGGATATCGACATAGGGCACAATACCGGCGTCGCCTTGGCCAATACCCGGCGTTTCCACGACCACCAAATCAAAACCACTCAGGCGCATAGCGCTAACAATTTCTACCAGAGCCTCAGGGACCTCGCCCTGGGCGCCACGGGTACCAATTGAACGCATAAACACATTGGGGTGATAAATGGCATTCATGCGAATGCGATCGCCCAGCAGCGCGCCGCCAGTTTTTCGGCGCGTTGGGTCAATCGCCAGCACCGCAATTTTTAACTCGTCGTTGCTGTCTTGCCTAAACCGACGGATCAGTTCATCGGTGAGGGACGACTTACCGGCACCACCAGTCCCGGTAATACCCAAAACAGGCACCTTATTGACCAGAAACTGCGCCTGCTCATTGAGAGATTTTGTCTGCTGCTCAGATAATTCGCCACGCTCGATCGCAGTGATCAAGCGAGAGAGTTTTCGCTCACCGCCCTCGGCAGCCAATTCTGGCGACTGCACTGTGATGTCATCATAAGAGCCGAGCGAACAGCGCTCAATCATGTCATCAATCATGCCCACCAGACCCAAATTTTGGCCGTCATAGGGCGAATAAATACGCTCGACACCATAGGCCTCAAGCTCTTTGATTTCCTCCGGCACAATCACGCCACCGCCACCACCAAAGATTTTAATATGTTCCGCACCTGCCTCTTTTAACAGATCAACAGCGTACTTAAAGTATTCGACATGGCCACCCTGATAGGAGCTGATAGCAATACCCTGAGCGTCTTCCTGTAGCGCAGTTTCGACCACCTCAGCGACAGAGCGATTATGGGCTAGATGAATAACTTCAACCCCGGCACCCTGAAGTATACGGCGCATAATATTGATCGCAGCATCATGGCCATCGAACAGGCTCGCGGCGGTAACAAATCGTAAAGGGATACCCTTCTTTTCGGGCTGACTAGCACCCAAGGCATTAATCTCTTCAGCGGTCTGGCTGTTGGATAGGCTCATACTGTCTCCGTTTATCGTGCACAGGATGTGTGCTTTATTAAGTTGTAAGTACACAGTTTATGTATCTTGCTTGTTACATGCAAGTATCTTTATGGATAGACACGCACCGCTGAGCGGTTAGCGCCTCTCACAATGCAGCTTAGACTAAAGCCTCGTCGCCATAATTAAAATAATCAGCAATCGCCAAACCCGCAGCCACACTAGTGAACGGATCGTGCTCAACGACCTTGCCAGGAAACTGGTTATCAAGAATATCCTTTACCGCCGGTATCAATGAGGAGCCGCCGGTGCGCAGAACCAAATCAATATCTGAGGCCTCGAGCTCGGCCTTTGCCAGTATCAGGCTGATGGCTTGTTCCAGCTGAAATAACTGGTCTGAGATCATGATCTCAAATTCCCACCGCTCAAGAATGACCTCTATGTCAATTTCTGGAATGTCTAAAATGGCTGATTCCTGCGTAGATAATTCAGCTTTAAAGGCTTTAATCGCCTCAAATACCTGATAGCTGTAGTTCTGTTTAATCAGATCATACAAACGCCTAAATTTTATCGCTGCATGATCAACCTCCACCATGCGCTGCATCACGGGCGCCGTGTATTTATTCTGGTTGAGCATGTAGCTGACGGGCCAATTTATGAGCCAGTCTTCAAAGTCACCAAAAGGAAATAACGTGTCTACTTCTGTACCATCAACAACCCGACTCCAGCGCTCGCCCTTACCCAGCAAAGGAAAGACCAGCTCACGAAAAATGGTTTGATCAATTTTATCGCCCCCCAACGCAATACCATGAGTAGCCTCAACTTTAAATGTACTACCTACGCGACTGAGAATACTAAAATCCAGTGTGCCGCCCCCAAAATCAACGGTTAATACCCGCTGCCCCTCATTTTCAGGATGATTAAACAGGTAGCTTATGGCTGCTGCAGTCGGCTCAGGACAAAAGGATTGCCCAATGATACCGGCATGCCGATAAGACTCACTAAGTCGCTCAAGCGCGAGATTATTTCGTCCCTGCTCTAGACCCTCAAAATTTACCGGATGGCCAATACAGGCGTGAGTCGCGTCATGCACCGCGCCTTGCAAAGCCTTGCGAATACCAACGAGGATGGGTGTCACTAGAGCGACTAAGCGAAACGCGCGATCAAAAATAAGAGTACGACCGCTACTCGAATTACCCAGCAAGCGCTTAGTGCCGCGAAATAGTCGCCCGGGCAAACCGGAATCATTAAATGCCTGACCATAAACCTTACTAGTTTCTCCTTCATCAGCAGGGCCCTCTCCACTGCCAGTGCCGGTTCTAGCTTCACCTAAAACCTCAACACTCAACTCAACCTTTCTACCCTGATTACCCTTGATGTAATCGTCAATCGCCTTCTGGCCAATAGAGGTGACAAAATCCCTATCCACATAGTTGGCCGACGGCATAATGGCGCTGTCTTTGGCCAGCTCCACCAGTGTTACCTGTTCACCATCAAAAACTGCCGCCGCGCTGTTACTGGTGCCGAAATCGATGCCGATACCCACTTGTCTAGGTGGTCGGTTTGCAGATACGTGCTTAGAGACTTGCATAGAAATGAGTCATTAGAAGATAATAGGGAGCGGGCATTTTAAACTAACAATCGGATTTATGCTGCAACCAGTAAATAAAAAAACCCGTTTTTAAAAGAGATTCAATATGAGCACAGATAATAGGGCTGTTGTTATAGGCGCGAGTCACGCTGCGGTGCAGCTAATGATTAGCTTGCGGCAGCACGGCTGGGAAGGTTCCATCACCGTTGTTAGTGATGAAGATCATCAGCCCTATCAGCGCCCACCCTTATCAAAAGCCTATCTAGCTGGCACGGTCAGCACCGAGCAGATGGCACTGCGCGCACCGGCCGCTTACGAAAAACTCGGCGTGAGATTTATGCTGAGCACCCGAGTAACCGGCTTAGACGCTGAAAGTAAGACGCTGCATCTCGATAATGGCGAGACCCTTAGCTTTGACAAATTAGCGCTGTGCACTGGCGCCAGAGCGAGACCCTTACCGATCCCCGGCACTGATCTAAGCGCCGTACATTACCTACGCACCCTTGACGACGTTAAAGGTATCCAAGCATCCGCCTCTACCGCCAAAACTGCTGTCATTATTGGCGGCGGGTATATTGGCCTAGAAACGGCGGCCTCCCTCAGTAAGTTAGGGGTTAAGGTTACCGTGCTAGAAACGGAATCGCGCCTGTTAAAGCGCGTAGCTTCTCCTCAGGTTTCTGAGTTTTATCTGCGCCTGCACACCGAAGAAGGCATTGATATTCGTCTGAATACCCAGGCCGCTGAACTGACCGGCGATCGCACTGTGGCACAGGTTATCTGTGCTGATGGTTCGGCTATAGATGCTGACATGGCTATTATCGGTATTGGCGTTATCGCCAATACCGAGCTGGCGGCAGAGGCTGGCTTAGCCATTGATAATGGTATTTTGGTGAATGAGTTCGCGCAAACTAGCCACCCGGACATTGTTGCCGCGGGCGACTGCACCAACCACCCTAACCCCCTATTAAAAAGAAACCTGCGCCTAGAATCTGTACCCAATGCCAGTGAGCAAGCCAAGGCCGCGGCTGCCAGCATCTGTGGTATTGAAAAAGCCTATGCTGAATTACCCTGGTTCTGGTCAGATCAGTTTGATGTGAAATTACAGATTGTTGGTATGAATCAGGGCTATACCGACGTCGTGGTGCGCGGTGACAATAAAAAAGGCCGTAGCTTTAGCGTCTTTTATTTAAACGAAAGCACCATACTGGCAGCAGACTGCATCAATCGGCCAAAAGACTTTATGCTGGCAAAGAAGCTTATCTTGCAGGGCGTTAAGTCTGATCCTGAGACGCTTGCGAATGAGAGCATTGAACTTATGACACTCATACAATAAAACACGGAGCGGGCAATGCCAGTAATCAATTACATTGAATTTGACGGTTCAAAATATTCCGTAGAGGTCGCCGAAGGCACCAATCTAATGCAGGGGGCATTGGATAATATGATCGAGGGTATTATTGCCGAATGCGGCGGCTGCTGCGTTTGCTGTACCTGCCACTGCATGATTGATCCACAATGGAAAGATGCTGCGGGCAGCATTACTAGCGGCGAAGATGAACTACTTGAGATGCTCAGCGAACGCCAAGACAATAGTCGATTGAGCTGCCAAGTGACCGTGACTGCCTCGATGGAAGGTATGGTGGTCAGGTTACCTGAATCACAATATTGAGGCTGACGAGAAGCGTTAGTTTACGCCTCTTTGCAGGCACTCAACGACCCATATCAGCTGACGACTGAATCAGGCGTTAGCACCAGCGGACTGTAAATTTTGCAATGAACTCATTGCATTCTCGGGAGCTAGGCTCTGCTGATGATTCAGGCAATTAATGCAGAACACGCGCAGAACCGAACTGAGGTTGGTTACATCGCCCATTTTGATCAGGGCTTCATTGTAAAGGTCCGACACAAACTGAGAGAGCTTGGTGTTCTGCTCTTCCGCAATATGGTCTAAGATTCACCAAAATACCGGTTTGATACATACACTGTTGACAGGCCCCTCGATGCGGATAGAGCGGGACTTTTTTCGAACATAGCGGCATCTCCGCCCAAAAATACTTCGCACATTTGCCTTGCTTCTCTAGGTATATTTCACTGATGATGAATTTCCCACACAAGAAAGTCGAGTTCTACTTTTGCGATTAGAGGTTTGACAAGGCAGACACCCGCGACTGCATCTTCTCTCCGTCTTAGCTCCCTTTCAGGGGCGCTGACGCTAGCAGGCTCGAGTCATTGGGATTGGCACTTGAAACCAGATTCACACCAAATGCTTCGGCCAACGCCTTATACTCAATCCAAGACAGGACCGCCGTTATGGGCGTACCTTTACCTTCATCAAACACTAGTGGTCCATAAACATTCGCCGTATAAATCAAGTCGTCCGTACCAACACTCTGTGTGGCTTCATGTCGGGCGCCAGAGGGCTCAAAAAACCATACGCCGGGGCCATAGCCCTCCGGTGGCCCTGCTCGATAGCCAATATAGCCGTTCAAAACCAAGAAATCGCTGGCGCCTAGGTGGGTGTGTCCCCCAGCAACGCCAGAGTGTCGAACGATCAAAGATACCGTGCCGTTGTCCTCACTGACTCGTAAAATTTTCAGTCCAATATTTGGCAGAGTTGGAATTATTCCCCATGGTACCTGCTTAGTATCCACAAAATGCGGGTGACTATAACCGGCGCCTGCGTCGGCACAATCTGCTTCAGCAATCACAAGCTTCCTAGCGTCGGTGGCAAAAATTGCTAGGGGCTCAGACGCATTTTTTAAGGGCTCAGGTCGGTCCTGTATGCAGCCCGCCAAGGTGCTAGGCACTAGCGCCACGCCATGCTCCAGAGCCTTGCGCATAATGTCGAGGCTGGTGAGAATAGTTGACACCGCATGCTGGCGATCTAAAAAGGCCACGGCTCCGTAAAAATTGACTAAGATTTCAGACTCTGTCTCGGCATGCATTCCAGCAACCTTGGAGTTGGCGGAAATATATCCCCAAGTCCCGGGAGTGAGTAGGCTTACTTGGTCACCCTGACTGTAACGGATGCTGCCCGATAGCAGCAGCATGTCCATGCCACTCAGATAAACAGCGGCAGGCATGGTAGCGCCACTATCGAGTTTAATAATAACGGAGAACGCGCCCGTTTCACCACTGGCTCTCATGGTCTTGATCGACATACCATCGACCGCCTCGATAGCGATCCAGGGCAATAGATTAGTATCTACGCCACCCTCTATGCCTGTAGGTTGGAAGTCTGGATTAAATTGTTCGGCCGACTGACTCATAACATACCCCGCGTGAATATTAGTTTATTATTAGAAATTTGTCTGTACATTAACCCTAGTTCAAATGCAGTCCAATCAGGTAGTATATGGATACTACCTAAACAATTGCCGGTGCGATACTGTATCCGCACGGCGGTTCAAACTGTTGGTAATGTTAGACCAAAAAAAACGATGTGCACAGGCCAGACTGACGGGCACCGCAGTATACCCTGTTAAATATGCACGGCTCGACCCCTATAACCTGTAGGGTAATAAAAACTCAATTAAAGACCTCAGGCGAGACCAATATATGAACCCATCTTATCTGATTAAAAATGCCAAAGTCATTTCACGGGAACAGCATTCGATCACATCAGTGCTGATTACCAATGACCGCATTACGGCCCTCGGATCAGAGGCTGACAGCCTTTCGACTGACACTACCGAGCAGATTGATGGCGCCGGCTGTAGTCTCATTCCTGGGCTGGTCGACGCCCATTGTCATATTAGTTTTGACGAACCCAAGTCTAATGATGAGCTGTTTTTTCATCGACGCCCCGGACTGGCTACCGTCATTGCTGCAGTAAATGCCCAAAAGGTATTGCGTGCTGGCGTTACCAGCTTTTTTGATGCTGACTGTATTTTTGATGTCGGTGTCGATCTTCGAGATGCCATTGAGGGCGGGGTGGTGGAGGGTCCGCGCATGGCTACCGGAGGCAACGCTCTTATCACTAGTGTCGGCGGCACCGCTGGCCGGCTACTACCCGAATCGGGGAAACTAGGCTATGCCGCGATTGTTCAGACTCCTGATGAGATTGTGCGAGAAATCCGTCGACAGATTAAGTCGGGCTGCGACTGGATTAAAGTCCATGTCAGTGGTCTACCAGTGCGCAGAACCCCGATGCACGGTAGCGGTGAAATTCAGGCTTGGACGTTAGATGAACTGCGTCTAGTTTGTGACACCGCACATGCTCTAGGAATTCCGGTAGCCGGCCATTGCCGCAATACCTCAAGCATCCGCGACGCCGCTCTTGCTGGCTTTGACATGATCCTTCACGCTTCTTATATGGATGAGGAAACGCTTGAGGCGGTAGTCGATCAATGCGTACCGCTGGTACCCACTTTTACATTCCTATCCAACTTGATAGATTACGGTCATAAAGTGGGCTCTGATCCGGCACTGCAGAAAGTATTTATGAATGAAATTAGCCAGAGTGCGGCAATGCTTCGGCGCGCCTACGACGCAGGGGTACCGCTACTCTGTGGCAGTGAATCTGGTTTCGCCATCACACCCTACGGTGACTGGCACTATCGGGAGATGGGCCTGTTTACGGAACATTTGGGGCTGACGCCACTACAATCGATAGCCTGCGCGACCGAGGCAGGGGCCAAAATCTTCGGTTTAGAGAATGAGCTGGGCTGCATTGAGGCGGGCTATATTGCCGATCTCGTGCTGGTTGCAGGTGACCTCGAACAAGACCTCAATTTAATGGGGCAGCGCGACAATATTCGTGCGATCTTTAAATCAGGCAAAAAAATTGACTTGGAACGCCCTATCCCCGATACCTGGAACATACCCAGTTGGCGCACCGGTCAATTCGCTGACGAAGTACTTACCTATGAATTGGCCCATCGGCCCTAGTTTAGCGGTAATACGCCACCCACTAATATGAGACATGACAATCTATGAACGGTCAAACGAAAGAACAGCGCGTACTAATCACCGCTGGCAGCAGCGGTCTTGGCCTAGCGACGGCCTGTGCCTTTCAATTGGCAGGTGCCAAGGTTGCCATCTGTGCTCGCGGCGAAGAACAGCTGGCACAGGCTAAAATCACCCTTGAAGCTCTGACCGGCCAGCCGGTGCTAGCGGAGGTCGCTGACCTCAGTCAGCCCGCTGATATCGATAAGCTCATTGAACATGTCGAGTCCCATTGGGGTGCTATCGATGTGCTGGTCAATAACGCTGGTGGTCCCCCTCCAGGCGAACATACCGCTCTCGAAGATGAGCACTGGGAGAAGGCATTTGATCTGACCCTGCGGTCTGCAGTGCGAGTCACTAACCGAGTGTTACCCGGCATGAAAAAAAGCGGTCACGGACGTATCATCAACCTATCATCGTATTCGGTAAAGCAGCCAATGCCACGAATGATGTTATCTAATAGCTTACGTTTAGCGGTACTGGGTTGGGCCAAAACACTGTCCAATGAGCTAGCCGCTGATAATATTTTGGTTAATACTATCTGCACAGGTTGGACTAAAACCCAGCGTGTCGGTCAACTGCTTGAGGCTCGAGCAAAGGCGGAGGGCGTGCCTGTTGAGGATATTGCCAATGCCATTACCGCCATGATCCCCTTAAAGCGCATGGCGCAGCCAGAAGAAATTGCCGCGGTCGCTCTTTTCCTTGCCTCACCCGCCGCCAGCTATATTACCGGCGCAGCGATACCCGTTGACGGTGGCTGCGCGCAAACACTTTAAGGTCTCTTATGAAAGATTCAATCCTGCAAGCCAAAACCATTGATGTGCATGCGCATATTGTCCTGTCCGAAAGTATGCACAGTGCTGGGGCCTATGGGCCTGAGATTGGCCACAATGCCGATGGCCAGCCCTGGTTCCGTATAGGTGATTATGTCTTACAGGGCGTTAGGTACGAAAATAGCGCCTTTATGGATATGGATATGCGCCTTAAGGCAATGGATAAGGCAGGCATAGATTTTCAGGTACTGTCTCCCAATCCTTTAACCTATTTCCATTTTATTGAATCGCCCCAAGCGATTAACTTTTGTCAGCGTCATAACGATGAACTGCAATTGCGCGTTGCTCACGCTCCGCATCGCTTAGCAGGACTTGCTGCTCTGCCCATGCAAGATATCAGCGCCGCCTGCGAAGAATTAGAGCGGGCCATTTTAGAATTAGGACTGATAGGTGCCTACATTGGTACCGATATTGGCCGCCCTTTAGATAGCCCAGAGATGGACCCATTCTATGAAAAGCTGGTGGCCCTCGACGTGCCTCTATTTATCCATCCTGCCCCTGCCGGCATTGATGGTCCTAAAGGGGATAGCAATCTAAATCGTTTCGACCTTGATATTTTGACCGGGTTCGCCGCGCAGGAGACCATCGCTGTCGCCACTTTAATCTTTGGTGGGGTACTTGACCGGCATCCGACGCTAAGTGTTTGCTTCAGTCATGCCGGCGGCGCCATACCCATGTTAATTGGTCGACTCAATGAAGCCGGTAATCGACGACCCTGGGCCAGTGAGAATTTGCGTAAAGATGGGGCCTTCGAGTCCTATCTGAGCAAACTTTGGTTTGATGCTCATATCCATGATCAACGGGTTCTCGATTTTGCAGTTACTATCTTGGGCAAAGATAATCTCGTACTGGGGACCAATTTTGCCGGCTGGGATCAACACCATATCCACGGTGACGACGTCTGGCTCAATTGCCTGGCCGATAATGCCCGACGACTTCTACGTTTTAATTAATTGGCAATATGCCTGAGGGACTGATAATGCGAAGAGCGATTGTAACTGGAGCTGCCGCGGGGCTAGGGGCCGATATGGCGGAGGCTTTAGTAGCCGCAGGCTATCATGTTGGGATCATGGATCTGAACCAACAGCAGACTGAGGAAACCGCTGCCCGTATTGGCGGTAGCACAGTTCCTTTAGTCGCTAACGTCAGTGATCCTGACGCTGTTCAGGCCGCCTTCAATCAATTTGGTGAGGCCCCTGATCTGCTTATCAACAATGCCGGTATTGTCCGCTTTGGCCCATTACATGAGCAGCCGATTGAAGATTTTCGTCAGGTTTTAGAGGTCAACCTGCTTGGAGCAACCATCTGTTCGCGTATCGCAGTCACCGGTATGATCGACAGGGGCTCCGGCCACATTATTAACATCACCTCAGTCAATGGTATCCATCCTGCGCCCGGCGTAGGTCTCTATGCCCCGACGAAAGCGGCGCTCAGTTCGCTGACGCAACTAATGTCAATTGAATGCGGACCGTTGGGAATACGAGTCAATGCAATCGCGCCCGGATTTATCGACGCGGGGATGTCAAAGGAGATCTTTAAAAACCCAAAGGTTCGAGAAAAACGCTGTAGTGGCGTGCCCCTGCGAGCGTTGGGGCAAGCCTGCGACGTGACTAATGCGGTATTGTTTTTAGACTCGCAGGGTGCACAATATATTTCTGGTCATGAGCTGGTCATCGATGGTGGTGTCACCAACAGTGTCTTTGCCCACCTGCCCAGAGAGTAGCTCGGGCGATCATTAGCGACCTCCAGAATCCTTCTTAGGCCGCTCCCACTGATTGTTCTCCATCGTCATAAATTGTTCAATAGTCTGGTGATAGTTCTGTACCGCTGGCTCATTGCGACCAAAGATAAAATGCTCATTGGCGGCAGATTTGAGTCCGGATTGAATGGAGTTACCCACACGATAATCCTCATCTCTCACCGCTTTCAGCGTCAGCGCACTAAATGTCTCTGTCGCCTCAATTTCTGCATCTGTGACTGGTTTGTTAGCCACTAAAACCGTCTGTCTGGTAATCGTCGTTTCACTGGTCTCTCCAGGGAAAACCTGACTGACTAAACAGTGATCGCCAAGAATTCCTGAGATTGAAAGATTGGGAAATCCTGAGTGAATAAGACGAATATGTTCCATCGGCTGCCATTCATCCTGCGGCTGGTCGACCAGTTCGCCCAGCGACCGACGTCCAAATGTGAGGCGTTGATGAGGCCCATAGGTATCCAATACCAATAGGTTTCCGACTGTGTATTTACCCACTGTTTCTCGGTGCACTAGCTGATGATGATAAGCCTCAAGATAGCCATCCATAGTGACTTTCCAACCCGGACCAGTCAGGTCGCGCTGCTCATATAGATGCCAGTTGTTGAGATCCAGCGTCTCTAATTCCTCGCCGAAGTCGCCCAGCCAATGATCCACATCAAACACATCACCCGGTGTCAGAGATGCCCAAATAATGCCGGCTTTTTCCTCACAGTGCAGCCCGGTTAAACCGTAGCTGTCACTGGCTATTTCACCAAAGGTATCGCCGCCGTAGCGACCCACGAGTGCGCCTTCATAGTTATAACTCCAGGCATGGTAGGGACAGACAATCAAGCGTGACTTGCCGGCGCCCTCCTCGCAGAGTTTGGCTCCTCGGTGACGACAAACATTAAGCATCGCCCGCACGTTGAGGTCTTCTCCCCGCACTAGCAGCAGGGGCACACCCATCACTGTCATCGCTCTATAGCTTCCCGATTCAGGCAGTTCGATGCTCAGGGCCACGGCTATAGGCAAGTGCTTAAAAACACGCTCTATTTCGAGCCCATAGCGTGTTTCGTCCCGATAGGCTGACAGCGAAATCTCCATAGTACTGTCGGCCTGATCTGTGGTGCTCTGCTTAAAATGTTCAAGCGCTCTTTGAACGAGTGACATGGCATCTTTATTCAAGAGATATCGCCTCCGGCAAAGCGCACCCAACTGTCGAGAGTCTCAGGAAAATCGGCCTTATGCCATTCCCCATCGATATAGACGCGGTCGGCTTGATTAAGACCCTCGGCGTATTTGGTGACAGGCATATAGTAGAAAAAGCTTATTTCACGACGACTAAAACGCCAAACCCCCTCTTCACGCAAGTACTCATCTTTGTACTTGAAAGCCGCCATGCTGACAACGCCATGCGGTGTGGTCTCGGCATGACCATAAACTAGACCGCTGGCATGATCAGGGTTTTCAGGATCAATATGCGCATGGACATCATGGGTCCAATGAAACCCTGGCCCGCGTGTTTTAAGAATTGTATTAAACATATCCCGGATGGCGTCACGTCCGCTGGACACCATTGCGCCATTGGGCGAACAAAACACTGCCTCAACAGAAAACAGGTCCGACAATCTTGGAATATCATGTTCGTCACAGGCAATCGCATAAGCTGTGACTAAAGCCCGAATAGCCTCCTGTGACTCAAGTTTATCCAGACGCTGTAAAATACTCTGTAACTGCTCCATCTCATTCTCCTCAATTTATCAATGAGGCGCGTCTAAACAATCAGCGCCAATAATCGCCTAACAGACTCGGCTAGTCGCCCATAATTACCGATCTAAGCCCTGTGGGGGAAAATATTTCAACCCAATAACCATCTGGATCCTTGATAAAGGCCAATCCCTTCATCCCACCATCATCGGGCCGCTTAACAAATTCGATCTTGAGCTGTTCAAAACGTTCGCAGGCAGCGTAGACGTCAGGCACCGTAATGCCAATATGCCCAAAGCCCTGCGGAGCGCTGTTACCACAGTGATAACCGGCAAATTCCACATCGGATTCAGTGCCCCAATTATGGGTCAACTCCAGTACGCCTGCCTGACGCGCTAGCCAGACAATACGCTCAGAGCGATCCTCAGGCATGTCGCCTTCTAAGGAGTCATCAAAACCGAGAAAGTAGAGTGAGAATTGCATAGTCTCGAACTCAAACCGCTCCAACAACCGCATACCTAAAATCTCTTGGTAAAACGCTAAAGAGACCTCCGGGTTCCTCACTCTTAACATCGTATGATTTAATCTATAACCGCTGGTTGTCAAAATTGATTCCTTTTTTCCGTCGGCAAAACTGTATCTTTGAATGCCCCGCCACCTGCGAGCAATGAGTGCTCAGCCGAATTATTGTTGATGTCACTATGTTAATCGCGGAACACCATATAGGGTAGTAGACAGCTACTACCTGCCAATTTAACGCAACCAGTGATAAACCAGCAGAAGTCTCGGCCTGTGATCTTTTAGTGAGCGTAATCAACCACTCTGCGCTCATCAGTAATACTGCCAATAAATGGCACTAAGGCCATATGTTCAGGATGCTCCTGATAGGCCTGAAGGTCCGCCTCGGTCGCAAATTCGGTATACAGGGCTATGTCTGCTGCATTAGATGTGGCGTTATAGTTGATACCCACCTCTATGGCGAGTAATTCTGGAATTCGACCCGACAGGGCCTCGAGACGCTGCTTCACTTCATTGGCGTAGGACTGCTTGGTCTTGGCATCAACCTCTTTGAATTTCCAAAATACAATGTGCTTAATCATTTTTCATACTCCTTACTGAGCTCGATGTGAGCATAGGATGACTTCACTGATAATCTCCGTGTGTTAGGCGGCGCTCTGCATGCTAGTAGACCCGCATCAATCTTGGTAGTACTGGACTACTACCTTAAAATTTTGATGAATGTCTCTGTACAACAGCCTAAGCCAGCTTATGATAGCTTACTGTAACCTGGGTGACACCTTGCCCGCCGCCTAAAATTCTATACTCTGATTAATTATTATCTTCACGTCTTTAAAGACAATAGCGACCAAAGAAGCTCTAATGCAAGATAAGGCCTAATGGCGTTAGGCATAATATTTGTCCTCGCTGATAAACAGATCCATTAATCTTTAAAGGAAATGACTGTCATGAATCGACTAGAAGCCTTCGCCATGGTCTCAGCACCAGGGCAGCCCTTAGAGATGATCGAAGTGGACGTTTATGGTCGGTCCTGCCGTGATTACAAATATGCTCCGCAAAGTCTTCGAGACCTGTACCAGCAGAATCTGAGCGACAAAACCTTCGTCGTCTTTGAACAGGAGCGCTATAGCTTTCTCGATATCTGGGCGGCTGCAAGCGCATTCGGGTCTGGACTTGTAAAAGACTATAATATTCAAAAAGGCGACCGCGTAGCAATCTGCCTGCGCAATTATCCGGAATGGATTATAGCCTTTGAGGCAATTACCTCGGTGGGCGCTATCGTCGTCGCTATGAATTCATTGTGGCAGGCTGATGAAATTTACTACGGTTTGCAGGACAGCGACTGTAGCCTGCTGATTGCCGACCAAGAGCGTTGCGATCTGTTATCAAAGACCAATCTTGACCCATACCCAACGCTAGTTGTACGGGGTGATAATGACGGTACCCTGGCTCGCTGGGAAGATCTGCAGCAGCGACACAAAAATGCCAGCATGCCTGAGGTGGCAGTCGCAGTCATGGATGACGTTATGATTCTTTACACCTCGGGCTCGACGGGCCGGCCCAAGGGTGTGGTTTCCAGTAACAGAGCTGTGATTAGCGCACTATTAAGTTGGGAGATCGCGATCTATACTTGGCTCCTAACCAAAGGCATTCCTATAGAGCCACCCGCGGAACAGCCGGCAGCGTTACTCGCTGTGCCAATGTTCCATGTCTCCGGGTGCCATGCCGTCTTTTTGTCCGCTTTTCGCTCTCAGACAAAGTTGGTTCTAACCCGTAAATGGGACCCTACTCAGGCCGCAGCCCTCATCGAGCAGGAACACATTACCGGCTTTACGGCACCTGCCGCCATGACAGCTGACCTAACACACCATGCAAAAAAGGGTGGCCATAATCTGTCCAGTCTCGTTATGGTCGGCGGTGGTGGCGCCGCAAGGGCGCCGGAACAGGTGCGTGATATAGACGTCGCATTTGCCAACGCCATGCCTAATACCGGCTGGGGAATGACGGAGACCAACGCGATAGGTACGGCCATAGCCGGGGAAGACTATCTTGAGCGCCCCGGTAGTTCGGGGCTGCCAGCCGCAGTACTAGATATCCGAATAGCCAATAAAGAGGGCCACGCATTGCCTGCGGGTACACAGGGCGAAATTCAGATTCGTGGCACCTCTATGTTTCGAGGCTACTGGAACAATCCCGAGGCAACCGCGGCCGCACATGTTGATGGCTGGTTTAAGACTGGTGATCTTGGTTACCTAGACGAAGAGGGCTACCTATTTATCGTCGATCGTATTAAAGATATGGTCATTCGTGGTGGTGAGAATATTGGCTGTGGCGAAGTAGAAGCGGCTCTGCTGGACCATCCCCAGATAAGAGAAGCGGCGGTTTATTCGGTGCCCGACGAGCGCCTAGGCGAAGAGGTCGCCGCTACAATATTTTGCGATAGCCAAATTAATGAAGCAGAACTGCGAGAGTTCTTAGCACCACGATTAGCAAAATTTAAAATACCGCGTTATATTCGCCAGAGCAATGATAGCTTGCCCCGAATCGCCTCAGGAAAAATCTTTAAATTACAGATAAGGCAGGACGCTAGGACTGCCATACTCAAGGAATAAAACAGCGCCTATGTACCCGCTCGACTATATCCAGCCGGTGTTCCGTCCTCCCAGCGAAGGCCGATCACTCATTCTCCAAGTCGCCAATGGTTGCTCCTACAATAAATGCACCTTTTGCGAAATGTATACCGACGAGCAGAAGCGCTTTAGTCCCAAGCCTATCGAGGAAATAGAAAAGGAACTGCGTGGTCTGTCTAAAGCGGGCTATCCGGTGAAGCGTGTATTTCTCGCCGATGGCGATGCCATGACATTGAGCACACGACGGCTAGTCGATATTTTACAGATGATTAATAAATACTACCCAGATGTGCAACGGGTCTCGTCCTATTGCCTGCCCCGCAATCTTAAAAAGAAAACAGTTGAGGATCTACAAGATCTTGCTGATCTTGGTCTCAGCCTGCTCTATGTAGGCTGTGAGAGTGGTGATGATGAGGTACTCAGGTTGGTCAATAAAGGTGAGGACTATGACTCATCTTTGAGCGCGTTAACAAAAATAAAACGGGCGGGCATAAAAAGCTCAGTGATGATATTAAATGGCTTGGGTGGCCCTGAGCTCAGCGAGCAGCACGCGCTCAATTCAGCGAAGTTAATGAATGCCGCCCAACCCGATTATCTGAGTACTCTGGTAGTTGAATTCCCATCGGGGAGCGAACGTTTTGAAAAGGCCTTCGAAGGCCGCTGGCGCAAGTTGGGTAAACTGGAATTATTTCGCGAAATGCAAGTATTACTCAGCAATCTGCAGCTGGATAAAACCATTTTCAGAAGTGACCATGCATCTAACTATTTGGTGCTCAAGGGCGTTTTAGGCAAGGACAAAGATAAACTGCTATCTATTGTCAACACAGCCATTAATCAGCCCGGAGTTATCCCGCTGCGTGAGGAATGGCAACGGGGTCTTTGAGTACGCTAAACTAGCTGTCGGCGAGCGACTCAAACCGATGTTTTCTGCGATTTTTAATGACCTTATCGGCGTCAAATATTTGACCGTTCATAGCGATATAAACACCGGGTGACAAGGCCTGAAGAGCTCCCACCGCACAGCCAATATTAAAGATCGCATCAGTATCTGAGAACGCCGCCGGCTGCAACGCTCCCGTCAGTATTATTATTTTATTGTGAAATCCACCGAGCCAGTCAGCGGTTTCAACCATGCCATCGGTGCCATGCATAATGAGAATATGCTGCGCCTCTGATTCGCAAACCTGTGTTTGGATATGGCGACGATCCTCATCTGTCATGTCCAAACTATCCCGGCGCATCAACTCATCAACCTGATAGTCAAAGCCAACATTCATCTGCTGTAAAATTCCGCCGATAATAGGATCGCCAATTTGAAACTCACTCAGTGCATCAAAGTACAGCTTATCGATAGTGCCGCCGGTGGTGAAAACATGAAGTTTGCGCATTAGTTTATTCTTTGAAAAGCATCACGGGTTAGATTTTCTAAAACGCCATCGGCATGTACAACAATATTATCTTCTATACGGATTCCACCATAGGGGACAAATTCATCGATCCGCGACCAGTTAATAGCTTTAGCGTGCTTGCCAGATTTGAGTTTATCCAGAAGGACCGGGATAAAATACAGCCCCGGCTCTACGGTATGAATCTGGTTCGCAACCATCTTCGCACCAGAGCGGAGCTTAGGGTATTTTTCTGACCTTGGGAGAATGTCGCCCTGAGCATTGGCTAGCTGACTACCTTTATCATGCACATTACAGCCAAGGTGATGGCCCAAACCATGGGGGTAAAAAGATCCAGCAATATCTTTGGCAACCGCTTCTTCAGCCGACAGTTGCAG
>Ga0209711_10000237_pt1 | contig 57118 bp, 54 predicted proteins | sample ArcticOcean_MG_C_7_FD_187441 | JGI IMG/M metagenome (GOLD analysis project Ga0209711, IMG submission 187441) | Marine microbial communities from western Arctic Ocean - ArcticOcean_MG_CB11_88 (SPAdes) (version 2) | ecosystem: Environmental > Aquatic > Marine > Oceanic | place: Arctic Ocean... | reverse complement strand
CTCCTGATTCGTAGTCAGGCGCTCTATCCAATTGAGCTACGAGTGCTTTATTCGCGGACCGGCACTCTAGTGATCGCGCCCCAGCTGTCAAGACTCCGGAGGAATATTTTGGAGAAAGTTAAATCGCTCTGAAACCGCCCTCTCCAGGGCATCGAGGTGGGAAAGGGGCCTCCTCTTTGTAATCTCAGAAATATCCCCGATCTCCCAAGATCGGGAAAGATGAAGGGTGAAACATATCTCGGCATTAAGGGACACATTATTTGTATCGATCCCGTCACAGGCTGGGAGCGCTGGCGCCGCCATTTGAAAAGCGGGCACCTTACCACCCTAGATGTGATTGAAAGAAACGATCATCTCTCATACAAAAGGAGAGCTCTTTGGCCTGAGGCACTCGACCGGAGAAATCCTTTGGCGTAATCCCCTCACCGAGTTGGGTTATGCGAACTGCATCATCGCATCCAACGACCCTAACACCGATGTCGTGATCGCTGAGCAGCAGCAAAATGCCACAGGAGCGGGCACTGGAGCACATTAGCCTCCAGATCTCACAAAAAGTTTGTTCTCCGGCAGTTTTTATGGAATAAATTCGGTCCATTCAGACTTTATTGATCAGATGCATCGCCAATTTTCAGCCTCCATCTTCTTTCTGGGAATGGTGCTGCTTGTCCTCCTGAAGCAACCACTACTGGCTTACTGTCCCTGTTCGGAGAGCTTTTTCGTCGAAGAATGTGGCTGCGCTGAAGTCGAGCAAGAAGTCTGCCCCTGTCAACAGACAGAAAAGGCCCCCTGCGATGACTGCGGAAAAGTCATCTTGCTCGATCTCGATGAGCTTTTCTGGTCCTCAATCGAGGTTCCCAATGGCTCGGAAGTAAAAGTGAGCGCGACCGCTCAGGGCAAAACGCCGGGAAAGGCTCAGGCCATTTCCTCCCGAACCTTTTCTTACGTTCTGCCCGAGACCCGGCCACCGCCCCTCGCCGACCTCCCTCTCTATCTTTCTCTCTGCGTGCTCAGACTGTGATTTCTCGCGTGATCCTTTGATCTCGTTCCAACCATTTCACATTTCTGCTTCTAGCCAACTTCGGCCGAAGCGCGCGTGAAGCCTCTCATGGCTTCACTTTTTCTTAAAACCTCAGCGGACAAAATGTCGCCAAAGGCCATTTCATCCGCCCTTTCTCTTCTCTAATCATGAAAAAAATTACTTCTGTCTTCTTCGCTCTCCCTCTCGCCGCCTTCGGATGAGACGGTTGAAAACTCACCACCCCGCCAGTTGGCGGATCAGACCAACTCGAATCCACCGGACTCAGCCTCTCTCTCGATTACACGTATCGAAAAAGCGACGAAATCTACCAAGGCTCAAACGAAGTCGCGAACCCGAACCACGTCGCGACGATCTTCGACCGCATTAATCTCAGTGCGGCCTATCGAATCAGCGATCAAGTGATCTTGCGCGCGTCCCTGCCTTATACCCACGCCACGCGCGAGGAGCTGGGGCTTGCCGACAAGACGATCGAAGGCCTCGCTGACATCACCCTTTCCGCCCTCTGGCATCCCTGGATCGGCGAGACAAATGCGTTGCGGGGTCTCGGATTCTCAGCCGGGCTCATTCTCCCTAGTGGTGACTCCAGTGACACTCCGAATGTCGGCGTCACCATCCCATCTGTCTTTCAACTCGGAACAGGCGCTTACCAAGGGACAATGGGAGTTCGCTATTCGAAGTCGATCGATGATTGGACCCTCGCAACCTCGGCCGATATTATCGCTCCACTCGATGACTCCTCCATAGGCTTCCGCCCCGCCACGACCTACTTCTGGTCCGGCAGCGCGGCCCACCCGCTTAGCGAATCATTCACTGGAAAAATGACCCTCTCCCTCAGCCATGGAACTCGGGACGAGTTCCATGGTGTCGCTTATGCCAATACCGGCTCGACGACCTTCGCCATCTCGCCATCTTTGATCTGGAATATTGGTGAGAGCTACTCCGCCTCCGCCTCGGTCTTCATCCCTCTTCGCCGAGATGTCAATGCCACCGCGATCGCCGCCGGCCCCTTTTTCCGGATCGGGGTGAGCCGGAGCTTCTAGATGAAAAGATTCTACCGCTGCTGAATTCGAAAATACTTCGGTCCAGCGGTTGGGCCTTCTGCGTGTGGAACATGGTGAAGTCTTCATTTTATCAGTATCCCTCAAATCCAGAGAAAGGGTTGCCTACGAATTTTGAGAGAACCCTAATTTCCACCACCGAACACAGCTAGATTCTTTCCTTCTAACGAAATCTACCAAGTGCTAAATAATTGGTCTTCATGAAGTTGATTCCGACATTCATCATTGCGGGAGTTCTTTCGTCGTGCAGCAAGCTGATCCCGCCAAAGATCAGTCCTAAACCGGCGTCCAAGAAAGTCGAAAATCCCAAGGTTCTTTCCACGAAATACGGGCTCGCTTCCTGGTATAGTATTAAGTCCAATCACGGACGCAAGACCGCCAGTGGACGCCTCCTTTCCAATGGAGCTCACACCGCTGCCCACAAAAAACTCCCGATGGGATCCCGAGTGCGTGTCACTTGTCTCTTTAATGGAAAATCAGAGATTCTTCATATTACCGATCGCGGGCCTTATAGCACAGGCCGCATCATCGATGTCACCATCGGCAGCGCCCAACGCCTCGGCTTCTACTCTCGCGGAATCACCAAGGTGAAGGTCGAGGTTCTCAGCAGAGGAAACTGGAAATACAAGCACCCGTGACCTTCCCATTCCTCGAATCGTTCAAACGAGCGTTGCTTGCACGGCATCTGAAATGAACGTGCTTTCGGTCGCTTCATCGACCGCAAGACGCATCTGAAACTTAAGAGTCTCGACCGGGATCGGCGGACGACTCGACTCGAAGACATGAAGGAGGGCTCCCGCCGGTTTATGGCTCCCAGTTTTCACCAAGCGGACTGCTTTGACAGCGAGTGCTTCCGCTCCGCCAGCCGTGACCAACTCGGGAAAGAGAGGCACTAACTTCTGCCATTCTTCGGCACTCATTTTGATTCCGCGCTTACCACAAAGGGCTTTGAAAAGGCCCAACGCTTCGTCCGACTCGACTGCGGGGAAAATTGGGATTTTCACATCGATCCTTCCGGGACGTTTTAGATCGACCTCGATGAGGTCAGGGCGGCTCGACGCGAGAATCCAGACAATGTGACCACGATTACGCGGGTTCGACATTTCTTTGGCCATCATGGAATAAACACGACTAGAGACGCCCGAATCACCCGAGCCTCCCGCGCGCTTTCCGAGGGCTTGGTCGGCTTCATCGACAAAGACCATACAGCGGCCCAAGGCATGCAGGAGGGAAAAGATCTTTTCAAGATTGGCCTCGGTGCTTCCCACCCAGCGATCCCGGAAATTTTTAAGAACAACCACCGGAACCCCCGCGGATCCAGCGAGACACTCGGCAAGGTAGGTCTTTCCCGTGCCGATCGGACCGCAGAAAAGGTAGCCCATCGGCATGGCGGAGAGTTCGTCACGACGCCAGAGTTCAAGATCTTGCTTGAGCCAAGCTTTGACACCATCGAGTCCAATCACATCATCAAGTGAGCGATCCGGTTCGACAAATTCGATGAGTCCGCCGCAGTCGCGCTCGACGAGTTCTTTTTTTAGACGACCAAAGTCGGATTCGCTAATCGGCTTGTTTTCGTAGTGCCTCCGACGAAGAAGTTCTTCGACCGCACTCACCGTCGCGCCGCGCAGTCGACTGGCAGCCCAAGCAGGGCGATCACCAAGCTCGGTAAGCGCAACCGAACAGCTTTTGGCGAGACAGGAAATAACACCCGTAAGATGAGTTTGATCAGGCAGAGGCACTTCGATCTCAGCCACCGCTGGATGATTCGCAACAAGGGGGTGGAGATCATTCAAACTCTCGGAAAGGAGAAAGACCGCTTCATTATGTGCCGGAAGATCGACCTCGGAAGCCCAGGCTCGCCAGATGTTGGCAAGGGCGTGGAGGTCGTAGTTCAGCGCATTGGGAAGAGAGGGACAAACCAGATGAGCGCCCTTGATGATGACCGCGACCTTGGGCGAGGCCGCACCAATCGCCTGGAGGTTTCGAACGTAGATGAGGTAGCTATTGAGGAAACGAATCGCGGCAAGTGGCGCGAGCGGGTAGTCACCATCGCTCCACTTCGCGAATTCTTCGCGACCCCGCTCAACCCGGATTCCAGCTCCCAGGTCGTAACTCAGAACGACATTAAAACGGGGCACGAGCACTTCGCTGAGATAGTCCCCCAGCGTCCCAAGCCGCGCTTCCTTGAGATCTAGGAGCATGCGGTCATTCACGTTTCCATGAAGGACAAAGCAGCCGGCCGAGCCGCTGCTATAGCGATCGACAACTTCCTTGGACCAAGCTGGGAGGCGGGAGCTCATTCCGTCGGGATTTCGTCAGGATCTAACGGGACTTCGATTCCCTCCATCAAGTTCTCAATACCCGGATCCTCAAGATGTTCGACTTCTGGAGTGACAATGGCACTTGACATGATCGGGGCGAAAAAGGCCCAGAGCGGAAGAACAAAGACGCTAATAAGAATTAGAAAAACACCCTGCGCGGTGCCACCTCGAGTTAGGATGATAATCGCCAGGATCAGCACGATCAGCACGATGGGCCAGACGAGAAACCAGCTGAGAAACCCGAGGAAGGGAATGACGGCAAAAATAAGGAAGGCGACGACAAGGACCCAGCTGGTCCAGGCGAGTCCGCGGTAGGATTGCTTTTCGGCGGACATCCTTTAGACGGATTCGCTTTCGGGGCCCATCGATGACTTGGTCGTCTCACTGGGCTCACTCGTTTCTGCTTCAGCTGAAGGTGCCTTTTCCAACTCGATTCCTTCTGCGGCGGCAAACTCCGCCAAAGCCATATCGGCAAGAGCATCCTGCTCGGATTCCTTGGCATGAATTTCGGTCATATCAACCTGATCACGAGCGACCCGGGCACGTCCAGCGGCCTTGGTGCGCTCTTCTTCGACAATATCCTCGAGGCGATTCAAGGTATCCCCTGCTCCTCCGATACTAGTGACCATGCCGGAAGCCATCTCGTTGAGATCAGCCATCGCTTTGGTCACTCTCATTTCGTCAAGATTGCGCACAAGGCCCTCGATGCGTTCCTTGGCCGTCTTCACGCTTACGTCGCGAGCCCTGACCAATTCTTTGTAGCGGACATCTGCCTGCTCCATCTGCTCCTTCACCTCGTCATGCTCCGCATCGACGGCTTTGAGCTTAAGAGCAAGTTGACCCGCAAGCTCGCGGTTTCCCGCTTTGAGGTTGGCGGCCGTCTTCGTCCGAAGTTCCGTTTCCTCTTTATCGAGCTTTCTGACCTGTGAGATCAACTTTTCTACCAGTCCAGCATGGGCCGCGAGGCCTTTGTTGAACTCGGCGATCTGAGCACGGAGGTTTTCCTTTTCGACCTCAAGAAGAGCTTCCGGATTTTTCTTTTCCATTCCGCTCACGAATAGCCCGAAAAAACCCCTCACCAAATTACTTAATCTTTTGAACATGTTTTTAAATTTACCTCCGCAGTGTGGGGAAGGAGCATCGCTGGCGCAAGTATAAGACCTCGCTTGTTTTATAAAGCATCGGGTCGGTCCCAAGGGACCCGATGCCCGGCTCCGGGGACAATTTCGAGGCGTCCCTGCGGAATCAGATCGATGACCTCACGCGCAAGATCAAGAAACTTCAGATCGTGTTCACCTACGAGCCAGCGAACGGGACAAGAGATTTGCGAAAGGCGCGGGCGCAAGTCGTCTTGAGCGCCGAGGGACCAGAGACGGAAACTCTTGCCGACCTCAGAAGCTCGAGGCGCCAGTTGAGAACGATCGCCCCATTGAGGAGGCTTCCCCTCCAGGGCGGGTTGAGAATTCCACTTTTCGAGAAACAAAGGCCAGTCGGATTCCGCGAGCCGGGCCCATCTCTCATCGGTAACAAGACGCTCTTCACGCCCCGCAGAGAGGCCCGGATGAGCGGAAATGATGACCGCCTCACCGAAATCGCACGCCCCACTGAGCAGGGCATGAAGCGCAAGCCGCCCTCCCATCGAGTAGCCCACCAGGGTGTCTCCGGGGCGAGAATCCTGCGCCATTTTTTGGCCCGCTTCTTCCAGCGTGAGGTCGTCCTTTTCCAAATAGCACCAGAGATCGACACCATGATAATGAGGACCAAAGCGCGCCCAGTCATCCGCCATCCCCACGGCCCCATGAAGACAGCGAATCATGGCTTCCAGATTCCAAAGAGTTGCAACGCGCAGCCCCAGCCGAAGGCGAGACGGCTCTCCCAGGGTTTCGCAGGCTCCAGGAGACGCCATCCACGATCAGCACCTTCCGCTTTGAACGAGGGCAGCGGATTGACGAGCGTCTGCTTCTGACAGAGTTCCAGAAGCGGGACGTCTGCACGGGAGTCGCTGTAGCCTTCGACGCCCTCTGTGATTCCAAGGTCGGCGAGTCGGACAACTTTGGCCCCTCCTTTGTGATTCTCCCCGATCAGATCCGGAAAAAACTCCACCTGATCGCCCCACTCAAAAAGGGTTCCAAGACTGAGATCAAAACCAAGCGCTTTTCCAATGTGCTGAACCCAAAGCTCCGGGCTCGCGGAGGAGAGAACGAGTCGTCGCCCGGCCGCACGATGTTCCTCAATTTCGGAAATGATTTCGGGATAGGTGAGCCGTGGGAGCCATTCTTTCACAAATTGAGCGGCCAGCTCTTCGAGTCTTTCCCGCTTCATCCCCCAGAGATAACAGTGGAAAACCCGCTTCATTCCTCCGGCTCCCAACAGCTTATTGAGAGGAAGAAACAAGAGAAACACGAGAGTCAAAACTCGTCTCCATCCCTCCTCTTGAAGGACATAGCTCCGGAAGACCAGTTGGGTATCCCAAGGGACGATGGTTTGATCGAGATCAAAAAGGACGGTCTCCGGCACGTTGCTCACGGTATTCTGGGTAGCGGATTGGCAAAAAAATGGAATTTCAATCTCTTCCAGCTTCTGCGCAGAGTGAAGTTATGAAATTCCTCACCGGATTGATGCTCTGCGCCGCCCCCCTGCAGGCACAAATCTATGCTGATGTTTCCACGACAATGGGGGAATTCACGGTAGAGCTCTATTACGAGGACTCCCCCATGACGGTTGCCAATTTTATTGGCCTCGCGGAAGGCTCCAAAAATTGGATCGATTCTACCACGGGAGAGGTCAAAAAAAATCAGCCCTATTACAATGGCATTATCTTTCACCGGGTCATTGCCGGCTTCATGAACCAAGTGGGTTCACCAAAGGGCGATGGCACCGACGGTCCCGGTTACACTTTTCCTGATGAAGTTTCAAACGGCGTCCTCCACGATAAAGCCTACCTTCTCTCCTCTGCCAATTCAGGACCAAACACCAACGGGTCGCAGATGTTCATCACGGTGGACGCGACTCCTTGGCTCGATGGAGTTCATACTGTTTTTGGGAAAGTCACCGTCGGCACTGACATCATTGATTCTATCAATCAGGTAGCAGTTTCTGGCAACACACCCGTCACCGAGGTGTCGATCACAGACGTCCAGGTTCGCAGAGTTGGTCCCGAGGCAAATGCCTTCGACGTTTCTACCCAAGGTGTCCCTGAAGTGAGCGAAGCATCCATTCAAATTGAACTTTCGAGCGAGGGAACGCCCCAGATTTTCTTTGATCAACAACCAGGGACCTCTCTCAACTTCTTAAGCAGCCCCGATCTGATCTCTTGGGACTCGTCCTCTCGCTACCTTTCGGAACAAAACCCAAGCATCAGTGAACATCAGCTTGAGAATTTAAGCACTCGTGCATTTTTCCATCAGCCCTCGATCATCACTTGGGGATCGAAAGCCACCTTTCCGAGTGCGCTTGAAAATTTCATCATTACGATCAATTCAAATTTAGGGCGCTTCATCATCGATCTTGGAGATCCTGCAACGATCAAATTTGTCGATAACGAACCTAGCCTCATCGATCTGAGCCGGACCACCATAACAACAGATGGATTCGGAGCATCCTTTCTCATCTTCTCAGAGGAACTTGTCCCAATTCAACTCCGCCTTGGGGCTGATCTTCCAATCACTTCCGAACCCAAGGGCCGTATGACCGGCACCGCCTTCATAACTCTGAATCCGCGTTCTTTGACAGGGACATTTTCATTCACCCAAAAGCCATGAAACTCTTTCTTCTATGCTTCCTCTTAAGTGTCTGCGCCGCCTCCGCACAGATCGACGCTTTATTTAAAACCAGCGTCGGTGATTTCACCGTCCGTCTCGACCAGCACAACGCCCCTCTGGCAACGGCCAACTTTATGCTTCTCGCCGGCATTCCCGACGACAGCTGGGAAGAGCAATCCGCTCTCGCCTTTCCGGCGGATCCAGAATTACTTTACGCCGAAGGTCGACTCGGGATCCCATACCGACGGCTTGGGCGCCTCAAACTGAATGTTCTCCACCAAGAATCACAAGGACCAGGAGGCGTCGCTACCTATGTCGTTCGCCAAGGGCAATCAATTCTTGGTCGCACCAAGGACACCGCCAATGCGCAGGGAATCTTCGAGGATGTCTCAGGCAAAGGGATCGTCGAAATTCATCAAGAGCCCCTAACAGATAATTTCAGCATCCATATTAAACATCAACGAAAGTGGTTGGATAACCGCCCGGGCTTTCGAGTCCTGAGAGATGCTCCCATGTATTTGAACATCCCGGTGACTCAGATCGACAATGGCCGACGCTTCTTTGCCGGAACAGTCACCAACGATCCTAACGAAACGGTGGGCTATCGTTTCCCCGATGAAATTGCTAAGAACCACCCCACTATTCCGCCTTGGGGTAACAACTTCAGCCAAGGGTGGGTCCTCGCGATGGACAACCATCTGCGAAACGCCAACGGAAGCCGCTTTTTCATCACCGGCCTTCCCCTGCCAGGCGACTTCCTGCTCATGAAAGAATGGAACAAGCGCTACACCGCATTCGGGCTGGTTCTCACGACTGGAGGGGGACGCAGTGTCATCAATACCATCTTGGGACTCGGTGAACCGGACGGCACTCCGAGAACAAACGTCAACATTCAGTCCATCGAAATTAAGAGAATCTCTGACGGAGACCTGGGATTCTTTCCCCACCTGATCCAGGAACACCTTCCCGGTGAAACCAATTCCCTGCCACTTAGAATTGAGAAGACCGAGTCAACTTTCGAGCTGGTCACTCTGCTGACTCCGAAATCCCAGCGTATTTTCCTGACCTCCTCCGACTTGCAATCAGATCGGACGGTCTTTTTCTCTTCCATCTCTCCCTTCGACTTTGAAGAAAACCGCCTAGATCTTCTTCCCTTTGTCGAGGGGCAACCGAAGAGCTTTTTTGAAGCCTACTGGACCGAAATTCCAGAATGGCCTTCCAAGGAGTTTTCAGCCTCAGGAGCCCGCATTCAATGTCACAACCTTAACGAAAATGGATTAGCTAGCGGCTCAGTAGAACTGACCTTTAACACCGTCCCTCAACCCAACCCGAACGAAATTCTCCCCTTCACCTCGGGAACCTTCCGCGTCATTCTCCCGGCTAAGACAATCCAGTTTCCCGACGGAAGCTCTACTTCCTTCCCTCAGATGAACAGCCTCGGCACCTTCACCTCGACTTATGATGCCGACACGGACCCTTTTCGCGGAGTTGTCTCGATTGTAGTTAGCCAGACAACCGCAGGCAGCCCGGCCACCTTCCCCTTCGAATTCTTTAATTTGAATTTTGATTACCGTCGCGGCACCGTCCTCGATCAAAGAATCAGCCGCTTTACCGCCGCAAGCGACACTACCGGCTACCAAATCGACGGAGTGTGGCAAAAAACGAACTAACAATGGAACCCCCTCAAACGTTCACCCGCCCGCAGGAACCCAACGAGCTCCTCCCGGAGGATTACTTTTGCGAACTCCCTCTCGCTGATCACTTTTCACAGGATGCGCCCTTAGAAATTGATCTGGGCTGCGGCGATGGTTCATTCCTTCTCGCAATGGCTGAAAAACACCCCGAAAGGAACTTCATCGGAGTCGAGCGCCTTCTTGGACGAGTAAGAAAAGTGTGCCGAAAAGGAGACCGCATGGGACTCACCAACTTACGAGTTCTCCGTCTTGAGAGCCTTTACACCCTTGAGTGGCTTCTTCCACCTGAGTCCGTGAGTCGACTTCACCTTCTCTGCCCGGACCCTTGGCCAAAGGCGAAGCACCATCGCAGACGCCTCTTTCAGGAACCCTTCCTCAAAGCAGTCATGCGAGTTCTTATTCCGGACGGTGAACTTCTCTTTAAAACAGATCACACGGAATACTTCGAGTGGTCCGAAGAGCAGCTCGATAACTTCCCGGCCCTGGAAAAAATGGCCTGGCCTGAAGATGCCTTCTTTTACCCAAAAACAGACTTCCAGCTCCAATGGGAAGGCGAGGGCAAAACCTTGCAGGGACTGAGGGCAAGGAAGCCATCCTAACTCGAATACGTTTCCAATTCTTCGTAAGATTCGGGAGCCACGAGACCCGCAGAAAGCACCATCTTCCCTGCCTCCTCCAGAGTCATATCGCTATTGAAGACCTTGTCATCATCGATCAAAATCACGAATCCAGTCATGGGATTGGGCGAAGTGGGAATGAATACCGAAGTGATGTCCTTCTTCGTTTGGGGATCACGAAAGTGTCCTGTGATGAATCCAATCATGCGGCAGCCCGGGCTAGGATACTCGACGTAGGCCACGCCCTTAAATCTTTTAGGTCCACCCAAGTTCTTCACGGCATCCACGAACTGCTTGATGGTAGAGTATATGAACCCAAAAAGAGGAACGCGGGTCATCGCGCCATCGATCCAGGCCACCATTCTTTTTCCCGGACGGTTCATTACCGTCAGACCCATCAGAAAGAGAAGAACCAAGGGAATGAGCAGAGGTAAGAATGCATCCCCTGGAAAATATTCCACCTTCCAGGAATCCGGGGATGTATCGCCCACTCCTCTGAGAAAATTGAGCCCCTTCAGGACAAGATCGATAATCGCGAGGCCGATCCGATGAAGGAGCTTAAAGACCATCAAGATGATCCAACCCGTCGCCAGAATTGGAATCACCGTCGCCATTCCAGCAAGGAATGGTTTCAGGACCTGACGGACGCGCGGGTGTTTCGACTCAACGGTTTCTCCAGTGACGGACTCTTTTGACATCAGGAAAATAGAACGCCGGGAATCCCTTTCTGACAATCTTCTCTTTTCATTTCTCTTCCTTGTGAATCGGCACGGATCTTGTTAACCTAATGCCCTACTCTTTTTTATCGTGCCCCCTAACTCTAGAAAGCCCCGCATTCTTGTTGTCACCCCGGAAATCACTTACCTTCCGGATGGCATGGGGAACTTGGCCCAGCGCCTTTCTGCAAAAGCCGGGGGAATGGCCGACGTCTCCGCTTCGCTCGTCAATGCCCTCCATGCACAAGGCGCAGATGTCCATGTAGCACTTCCTAATTTTCGCCGGATGTTCAATTTAGGGAGCCAAAGTGTCTTCAAGACGGAGTATGAAAAAGTGGACCGGAATCTACCGGAACAACACATTCACCTGGCCCAGGATCGTATTTTCTTCCACCGCAACAGAGTCTACAGCGCGAAAGACAACCACAATATTGCCCTCGCCTTTCAACGCGAAGTCATCAACCACACGATCCCTCAGGTCCGGCCGGACCTCATTCACTGCAATGACTGGATGACAGGCCTCATTCCTGCGGTTGCAAAGCGATACAATATCAAATCGCTTTTCACCCTTCACAACATCCACACCGAGAGAATCTCTCTTGCTAAAATTGAAGACCGGGGAATTGACGCCGCAGACTTCTGGAAGGAGTGCTACTATCTTCGCCCCCCTCACCACTACGAAGAGACCCGTGATCACAATCCTGTTGATCTCCTTACCACCGGCATCTTTGCCTCGGATCACGTGAACTCGGTGAGCCCGACATTCCTCTCGGAGATCGTCGACGGCAAACATTCGTTTGTCCCCAGCCACATCAATCACGAGCTTTGGCAAAAGTGTAATTCAGGGAATGCGAGCGGGATTCTAAACGCCCCCGATGCGAGCTTCAATCCACAGACAGACCCTCATCTGGAGCACCACTTCTCAGCAAAAGACCATCCCGAGGGGAAGGCCAAGAATAAGGCCGCCCTGCAGCACGCACTTGGGTTAAAGATCGACCCAAATGCACCCGTTTTACTTTGGCCATCCCGACTTGATCCAGTGCAGAAAGGAACCGAAATCTTCAGCCACATCATTCAACGTCTTACTAAGGAGCATTCAGATCTTCAGATCGCCATCGTGGCTAGCGGTGAATTCAAGAAAGACTTCCTCGAGATCATCGAAATACATCAACTCCAAGGCCGCGTCGCGCTAGTCGACTTCACCGAACCCCTCTCACGTCTTGGCTACGCGGGATCTGATTTCATGATCATGCCATCCCGCTTCGAGCCTTGTGGCCTCCCGCAAATGGTCAGTCCCATGTATGGCACCCTCCCGGTCGCACACGATACGGGTGGTATTCATGATACCGTGGATCCGTTCAACTATGACCTCAATTCTGGAAACGGTTTCCTCTTTGGGCACTACACTTCTGATGGACTTCACTGGGCTATCACCGAAGCGCTCAACTTCCACCGCCAGCCTGCTGAGGTCAAAGAACATCACATTCGCCGTATCATGATTGATTCGATCAGCCGTTTCAATCACAAGAATACCGCGCGCGATTATATCAAGCTTTACGAGCAGATCCTCGGATGCCCAGTGACCGACTAAGCCGTCTATTTTTAGAAATGACGGGATCAGAGAATTATAAAACAATATCCATGTCTCATCTATGACTCGAATTTTGCCACTCGCTCTACCCCTTTTATCTCTGTGGTTTTTCTGGTGCAGCGATCAACGAGGTATTTCAGAGACGCAGCTCCAAGTTGAGAAATCCACATTCTCCGCTCGATCTAAAAAGACGGATCCCACTCCGCCAACCTTAGCCAACGGAAATTACTTTAACGAGAGCCTGCGACCTTCGCTGCCGTTTTCTATTTCAGCTCGTCCCCTCATAGACCATTCCTCGCCCCTCCCGTCGTTGGAAACTTTCCCATGCCCCTCCCTATCCGGTCGAGCTCAAAAAATTTGGCAAAGCCTCCCTCCGGAAACGTTTAGCGAACTCAGCAAACCTCAGCTTAAATCGTTAGCAAATCTCATTGAAACGCGCTTGGTAGAAAGCGATGAAGGAGCGCTACCCTGGATTTGCCGGGATCAAACTACTCCCCGCGCAATGGCGACGGCCTTTCATCAGATCGAACAAGCCATCGCCCAAAATTCGGTGGGAACCCTTGCAACTCAATTTATGGGTTCGGGGAAATGGACGCGCGTCGCGAGCGAAACTCCAAAGGCCAACAAACAGGGAAACCCGGTCACGGTCACATGGAGTATCGTTCCCGATGGCACCTCAGCTCCGGGCTTAGGGACGACCCCGTCTGCACCTTCCGATTTCCGAGCTTGGCTGAGCGGAATCTACGGTGACAATCCCTCCGGTATCCCCTCGGAACAATCCTGGTTCCAGTTGGTCAGTCGCGTTTTCGAAGCGATGGAAGAGAACTCCGGGCTCAGCTTCGTTTACGAAGAAAACGACGACGGAGCACCCATCATCGAGAAAAATCAAGGTCAACTGGGACTCCGTGGTGACATCCGAATTTCTGCACGCACCATCGATGGAAGCGGAAACCCCGACGACCAAAGCAATACTCTTGGTTTCGCCTATGCTCCGAATTTTGGCGATATCATTCTCGATTCCGCCGATCCTTTTTACGACGACACCATTCTCAATTCAATTGGTCTTTTCAATGCGCTCACTCATGAGTTGGGACACGCCTTGGGTCTTTCCCACGTCTGTCCTCTGAACGAGACCAAACTGATGGAGCCCCTGATCTCGAGAGCTTTCAGAGGCCCACAATATGACGAATTCTATTCGCTGCAACGTCAATACGGCGATGAGTTGGAAGGAGTATCTGACGGGAATGACAACGATGCATCGACGCGTGCAACCGCTCTTACTCTCGACACTGAAGGTTTTCTGGAGCGCACCTGGCTCAGTATCGACGATAACAACGACATCGACTACTATTCCTTCTCGGCAAAACGTTTGGATCAAATCCAAGCCGCCGTAAATCCAGGATCGGAGAACTACGCCGAGGGCCCTGCAACGCAAAATTGTAACACCAGCGCAACCTTCAACGCTTCGTCCCAGCAGAACCTCATAATTGACCTGTTAGATGTGAATGGTCGCACCATCCTGGCCTCCGCCGTTGCGGCAGAGATCGGAGAAATCGAAATTCTTTCGGGATACCAATTTGAAGCTGATGGTACCTACTTTCTTCGGGTCAACGGTGGGAACACGAACTCGTCGCAAATCTATACCCTTTTTCTGAATGTTTCCGGCGCCCCTCTCTTCCCGGAGATCAATTTGATCCGTCAGGACATCGTTGCCGAATCTGGAATTATCAAAAACTCCCGTCTCGACTCCGGAGAAACGATCAAAGTTCAACTTGAGTTTTCCAACACCGGTGAGGTGCCGACTACAAATCTCACCGCTAACCTTTCAGGCCCGGATAACGTCACCTTTTTTCCATCTCAAATCGAACTGGAAGATATTCCTCTCAACGAAGCCCGCAATGCCGAGATCATCTTTGCCGTCGAGGGGGCTTGCGGCTTTGAAATTCCCATCACGGTAGAACTTCTCGATGAGAAGGGCTATCGCAAGACCTTCACCCTCGATTACTTCGTCGGAGAATCACTTGAGTCAACACTTCTCGCTGAAGGGTTTAAAGCATCAAACAAGCTGCCTACGGGCTGGTCCACTGGCACGACCGGTGGCGCTATCGCGTGGCGCTCTTCGTCCGACGAAAGTCAGTCTGGAACCCATTCGATTTTTGCTGAAGGAACTCCCTCAAGATCAACGTCCACTCTGACAAGCTCCCCGTTTACCCTCGGAAACTTTGGTTCTACTCTCAGCTTCTTCCACCGCCACGACAGCGAAGAACGCTGGGACGGAGGAGTTTTGGAAGCTTCGCTCGATAGCGGCCCTTGGTTTGATCTTCCCGAACACAACGCCGTCTCCGTGGTCAGCGGCGACTACTCCGCCACAATGCGCAGATCCGCCAACAACGATCTCGCAGGCCGGCGCGCCTGGACGGGCGATTCAGGAGGATTCATCGAGTCAATCTTTGAGCTTCCTGCAGCGTGGAGCGACCAGAGTATCCGTTTTCGCTGGATCCTTGCGCACGATGCTTCCAGCTCAAACGGAGGCTGGTTTGTCGACGATGTGACTCTCACAACAATTCAAAGCACTTGTGAACCCCACCGTCCAGAGCTCGAAATCTTGCTATCTGAAACGAAACTGAGTGAAATGAGTCCAAATCTTGGCCTCTCCCTGCAACTCACCAGCGCCCTTCCTCTGCTATACGAGGTGACCATAAATCTCTCTCTCAGTGGGACCGGGGAAGCCGCTGATCTAGTCGGGCTTGCTCCTTTGACGCTTCCTCCCGGAGAGATCGGTATTCTCGCCATCCTTAAGCCAGTTGATGATTCACTGACCGAGGGAGAAGAATTCATTACCCTAAAGATTCCAAATGACGTCGTGGAATTTGCTCCAGGGGCTCAATCCACCGCGACCTTAATCATTTCAGATCAGGAAACTTACCAGAGATGGGCTAATCACTTTTTCCCCACGACCCGCCCGCCAAATGAAGATAGCGATGGTGATGGGTGGAGCAATTTGGCAGAATATCTTTTAGCAACCGACCCTGCTAATCCAGCGATCGCTCCTTCGCTCGATATCTCCGTAACTGATGAGTCGACAACTCTCTCCCACAGCCCCGCTCCCGATCGAAGCGATGCGGCACTGGGACTGGAACAATCTCCCGACCTTCAAAACTGGTCTCCGATCGGCTTCAGGAGAACAATTCACGGCCTCAAGCTCCCTAGGGAATCTGTCGAAAATTTTCTCCGTCTCACTTTCTCTCTGAACCCGTGAGCGTTCCGCCTTTCTTCTTGAGGAGATTCCGCTAGACACTCCTCCCATGACCACTGCCGATCTCGCCAGATCCGCCCAAACCGATGATTCCCCACCTGCAGGAATCACATCGGCCCAAAAAGCTCTTTGGCTCGTCAAAGCCGGACGCTGGCACGATTCTCATGAACTTTGTAACGACATCCCCGGAACTGCCGGTTCATGGATCCACGCCTACCTCCATCGGGAAGAAGGCGACCTTGGCAATGCCTCATACTGGTATCACCGTGCCGAAAAAGATATCCCCTCGCAGAACCTCTCCCTCGAAGACGAATGGGCTCAAATCACCTCTGCTCTTTCCTGATGAACAAACCTGATAAAAATGTGCGCCGTGCCGCCGTCTCAGCCCTACGCGCCTGGTCCAAGGGGCACGTCTACGCCGACTCCCTCATTGAACGGCACTCCGAACGTAATCACCTCTCATCAAAGGACCGTGCTTTTCTCCAAGCCATCCTCATGGCAGTCCTAAGACACCGAAGCCTTCTCGATCACTGGATCGGACGATTCAGAAAGGGCAAACTCGACTCCGAGGTCCGGGATATTCTGCGCGTCGGGTTTTGTCAGCTCCTCATTCTCCACATTCCTGACCACGCTGCGATCAATGAGACGGTGAACTGCGCCCGCAAGCCGGTCCGCGGCCTCATTAATGCCGTCCTCCGCAAAGCAGCAACATCTCGGGCGCGCCTCTTGCGAGAAATGGGCGAGCTTGATCCGGTCACCCTTTATTCTCATCCCGGTTGGCTATTCAAACGATGGAAAAAAACCTACGGCAAGGATATGGCCATCGCTCTCATGGACTGGAACAACCAGCCAGCCGAGACCTTTTATCGCCCGAACCTCCTCTCACCGCCTCCGGAAGGTGCTCCCGAACCAGAAAATACCCGCGAAGCAATTTCATCGAGTTACTACTACATCACCGACCCCTCCACCGCTCGTGCCCCGGAGATGCTCGCTCCAAAACCCGGAGAGACTGTCCTCGACGCTTGCGCCGCTCCCGGAGGAAAGGCGATCCATATGGCGGGCTTGATGGAAAACAAAGGGCTCCTTGTTTGCACCGACTCGAACGAAAAACGGCTCCCTCGGCTAGAAGAAAATCTCACTCGTTGCCAGGTCGAGATTGCCGAAATGCACACCCATGACTGGTTGGAGAAAGCTCCCCCTAAGTGGCTCAATCATTTTGATGCCATTCTTCTAGATGTCCCCTGCTCAAACACGGGCGTTTTGCGGCGCCGGGTCGATGCCCGTTGGCGGATCCAGCTCTCGGACATCACTGATCTCGTGGAGCTCCAGAGCAATATTCTCAAAAATGCCATCCCATGCCTCAAACCCGGCGGACGTCTTGTTTACTCCACCTGCTCGATCGATGCGGAAGAAAACAGCAAGCTTGTTCAACGTGTTGCGCAGGCCCATCCCCATCTCCTTCTCTCAGAAACTCATCAAAATCTCCCCTTTGTGGATCAGAGCGATGGAGCCTTCGCTGCCCTCCTTCTTGACCAACGGGAGATGTAAATTAGTGTCAGTTTCATGAAAGCACTCCTCGCGCTTCCCTTGGCCACCATCTTCCTCAGTTCCTGCGGTTCTGTCGCCCCAGATACCGCCCCCCCTGGAAGTGGCTACCTCACCGCCTTCAGAGCAGCAGCTCCTCCAAAAGACGAAGATCCCCTGCACACCCGAGGTTACTGGGATGGCGATGGCGTCAAAGGAGCTTCCTCCATCACCATCATGAGGGATGAGCAAAAAGCATACTTTTACAAAGGAAATCATCTTGTCGGAATGAGCCCGATCGCCACCGGAAAGACCACTCACACCACTCCAGCGGGCAATTTTAAAATCACTCAAAAAAACATAGACCACAAATCTTCGCTCTACGGAGTCATTCGGGACACCGCTACGGGCGAAGTAATCAACGATGATGCAGACACCCGCAAGCACCGCACCGGTCCCGGACAGGTCTTCGAAAATGCCCCCATGCCCTACTTCATGCGCTTCAATAACGGTATCGGCATGCATGTCGGCCATCTCCCGGGTTATGCCGCTTCCCATGGATGTGTGCGGATGCCTGAACCGATGGCGACAAAGTTCTTCAAAAACGTCATTCTCGGAACTCCCGTCATCGTTCAGTAAATCATGCTCCGCTCCCTCATCCTCACTCTTGTCGGATCGGATCGCCCCGGTTTGGTAGAATCCCTTGCCCAAGTCGTCGACCGAAACGGAGGAAGCTGGCAGGAGAGCAAAATGGCTCGACTTTCTGGTCAGTTTGCGGGAATTCTCCGAATCGAATGTCCTCCTGATTCTGTCGATGCTCTCGAAGCAGAACTCAATCAAATCAGCGACCTTCATCTCACGGTTATCCCCGAGGAAGCGGCCAGCGCTTCTACGGGAAAAGTAATCTCATTGGAAATCGTCGGCCACGATCAACCCGGGATTGTCAAGCGCATCGCTTCCACCCTTTCCGCACACGGAGCCAATGTCGAAGAACTCGAGACCTCGCTCGAATCAGCCCCCATGGCCGGGCACCTCCTTTTCCGGACCCGCGGCTCGGTCCGTATTTCTTTAGAAGCCAACTCCTCGGCCTTGATCGATGCCCTCGAAAAATTGGGTCCTGATCTGACTGTGGACCTTCACTCCTAAGTCATGCGCATCGACATCCTCACCCTCTTCCCGGAAATCGTCCTCGCGCCACTCGGAGAAAGCATGATTAAACGCGCTCAAGCAGCCGGTATCGTAACCATCGCGGCGCACAACCTGCGAGACTGGGCCACCGACAAACATCGAAAGACCGATGACTCCCTTTGCGGCGGCGGCCAAGGAATGCTACTCAAGCCCAACCCTATTTTCGCAGCCATCGAAGACCTGCGCACCGATGAATCCCAAGTGATTCTCCTCACCCCTCAGGGAAGCGTCTTCAAGCAGGCCACCGCTCAAGAACTTTCCCGCTTCGACCATCTCATCTTCATTTGTGGTCACTACGAAGGAGTCGATCATCGCGTGATCGAAAATCTTGTCGACCTTGAACTCTCCATCGGAGATTATATCCTCACCAATGGGGCCATCGCGTCCGCCGTGGTAACCGATGCCATTGTCCGACTTCTTCCGGGAGCTCTCGGCGATGCACGTTCATCCGAAGAAGAATCTTTTACTAATCCCAACCTTCTCGAAGCACCAGCCTATACCAAGCCAAACGAATTTCGTGGCCTCAAGGTTCCTGAAATTCTCCTTTCCGGGCACCATCTTAATATTGAGAAGTGGAAAAAAGAGAAAGCCTTGGAGCGCACTCGGGCAAATCGCCCGGACCTCCTCTCGCCCAATCACTGAGAAATCCCAACGAGGACCTGACGCCAGATCTTCCTGAAATCTTCACTTGCCCCGGCAAGCTCCTCAGCTTCCTGTTCGGCTTGATCTTCAAAGCCCGCTAACCAGGCAAAGGAAATCTCCTGCTCGCGCATCTCCAGTCGGGCCGTGACATTCTCTTTCGAATCACGAAGCTCCTTGTGCACCGTAAGTAATGAACTTGTCTTGAGTTCGGTCCACTCCAGTTGAGCACCGCTCGCAAGCTTTACCCCTTCTTGATTTGCACTTACACATTTCACCACCTCACCTCTCGTGCTCTCAACCTCCCACTCTGGAAGCATCGCAAATTCATTGAAAAATCCCTGCCCTTGTTCCAGCAGATACTTCCATGCAACTACCGTAGCGGGCTTACTCTCAATATCCTTGGGATCGATCAACTCCGCGGCGAGATCAAAGCGACGCTCACCCGCACGTTCCCGAATCTTCTCGAGGCGTTCCGCCCAAGTATTTTTAGAGCTGGATTCCGGTCGGAGTTCGAATCCTTTGCGCAAGCGCGTTAGATAAATTTGCTTCGCTCGAATATTGAAACGCATCCTTCCTTTTGTCTCAAGGAGGCTCATCCGCTCGTTCAGATTATCCAGCTGATACCGCGCTTCCTCTTCGCTTGTCGGCAGTGGCATGGCATCCACCTTGGTCATTAAGGCCGCATCCTTGAGATACTTCTCTGCCTGTTTTTGATAAACAGAATACCATTCAAAATCTCTATTAATGGAAGAGTCGCGCACTTTCTCCAGCCAAGGCATCGCCTCCACAATCAGTCCTTGTTCCCATAACTTCAGCGCCAGAGCAGTCACCCCCACCCAATCGATAATCCCTTTTGGATTCTCTGGAAAGTCTGATTCAGACGGAGGCCTCGTCTTGCTCAAAGTGAGAGCCAGTTCTTCAAGAGTTTCAGTTGCCTGATTCTTCTTTCCCAAATTTTTCAAGTGGGCATAGATCTCTCCTGCTCTCTCCCGCGCCTCACCCGCTCTACCATCGAGACAGGCAATAATCCCCGCCTCGATCCTCGCGAACGAACTCGTCGGCTCACGGAGCACCTCATCTCCGCCCAGTTCCAGCAACTTAGTTTCGGCTCTTTTAAATTCGTCTTTTCCAACCAAGCCTCTCGCAAACGACCACGACTCAGTGAGATTTCGATTGGCATCAAAAGATTGCTCCACAGGAACCATCTCGATCGGAGTTGGCTCGATCACCTGACGATCCTCTTTCTCACCCTTGTTCTCCCAGGGCTTCCAAACAAAAGACGCAACCCCCACTCCTACAAGAGCCAGACCTACCACCGCGGGGAGCACCCAACGATTTTCTTTCGATCGCCGCATCGCGCGTCCGCCATCAAATTTAAGCCCGCAGGCACTAGTCGCACCACTCCGTGCCCGTTGTAAAACCTCAAGCACTTCGTCATAGGAACCCCACCGATGCTTGGGTTGATAGGCCATCATTCCATCAATCGCATCACAGGTGGCGTCCGTAAGCCACGGGGCCACTTTCCCCAAGCGAGGAATCGTTTGCTTGGCCCTCCGAAGAACCTTCATCCCGTTAGAGGTTGATTCAAAAGGCGGCTTCCCCGTCAAGCCATGGTAAAGAGTCGCGCCGAACGCATAAAGATCACTTCGAAAATCCTCGATCCCCTTCTCAAGAGCTTCAGGCGGCACATAATAAGGAGTCGCCCAAATTTCCTCCGCCTTGGCTGAACCAGCTTGGGTGATTAAGGCCAATCCAAAATCGACCAATTTGGCTTGGCCGTTCTCATTCAAGAGAATGTTTCCAGGCTTCACATCACGATGAAGAACGCTGGAGTCATTGGCCGCGCGCAGTCCTTTGGTGACTTGCAGCGCGATCTCCAGCACTTCATCCTCCGGGAGAGCGCCCCGCTCTGCCATCAAAGCTTCGAAGCTATGTCCCCTCAAGAGTTCCATCACAAGGTAGAAACGACCGTAAGCACGTCCCACGGTGTAAACCTGAACCACGTTCGAGTGATTGACTGCCGCAGTCAATTGCGCCTCTTGCTCAAAGGCCGCCACGCGAACTTCATCCACGCTGCACTGCTCGTTGAGAACCTTAATTGCAACTTCGCGGTTTAGAGTCTCATCCGTGGCGAGATAAACCACGCTCATTCCTCCCGTGGCATAGCGCCGCTCAAGAAAATACTTCCCCAATTGCCGTTTCACCCGGGTCTTGACCCCACACATGGGACAGATGACCTCTGCAAAGGGTTCGAAAGTGGTGACATCAAGCTCCTCCTGACATCCTGAACAAACTTCGAGGACCAATGGGGGAAGATTGGAATCACTCACTGCTAAATTTAAGAGAGGTCTCTTTTAACGGCCTTCATTCATTCCTTGGAACGCCCCTTGGCTCGATCCTTCACCAGGAACATTCCATGGCATGTTGGAATCATCGGACCCCGGGGGTGGGACGGCCTTACGTTCGTCCACCTTATTGCTGGCACAGGAAAAAAGGGCGAGAGAAAGGAAAGAAAGAACAATCTTCATTGCTAGAAAAACTACATCAGGAAGAATATTTGAAAAGACTACAATTTCACAGAACTCCGATTAAGACTACCTCCTCAAGCAAAAAGAACGTTCGTCCCTCTCTGAAATCACTGAAATTCATCGCCGGTCCATTCCCAATCCTCCCTGATAAGCATTTTCTCCCGGAACGATTCCACGGCATCTGATTATCCAAATTTTCAGGACCAAACGCCCGGGGTGCTCAACCGCAGGAACTAACAATCAAAGTGACGAGGAGCAGGAGTTTTTCCATACCAATTCACTCTATCTGGTAAAGCGCCCCCATCCAGCACCGGATCGCCACCAAAACAGACTGCCACCCAAATCCGTAACACAAAAAAAGACGGCTCGTTAGGAGCCGCCTTTTGAAAATTATTGAAGCAGAACTTAGTTCGCCGCGGTGTCAGCGAGGATCACAGAATCACCTGGCTGAACGCGCACTCCGACAGCCATGCTGTCAGGAACAATTTCAGCAATCGCTTGGTTTGCTTCGAGAGAGGAAATAAGAACATTGCCCAAATGACGTCCATCACGGACGAGGAGAAGTTGGGAATCTCCCGCAAGTCCCGATTTTTCACCGGCGGCAATCACAAGGAAGCCCCACTCGTTGTTGACCGATGTGACAGTAGCGCTGAATGTATTGCCACGAACCCGGGCCTTGCTCTCGTCGATCTTGGTCGTGACACGAGCGATTTCTGCTTTGGACTTCACGACACTCTTTAGGAGATTTTCACGAACAAGCTCCAGCTCCGCAAGCTGCTTATCCTTGCTCTTCTTCTGCTCCTCGAGATTTTTAACGATTCCAGGAATGTCTTCGAGTTTCACATCTGAGCCCGCGCTTTTCTTGATCTCATCGATCAGCTTGTCGACACCAGCGATACGACCTTGTTGCTCCTCGAGACGAGCAGTCTCTACCGCGAGAGTCTTTTGAAGTTCACCCTGCTTGCCGACTTCGGTCTCCAGCGAGGCAACGGCTTCATCCTTCGCCGAACGAGCTTCTTTGTTAGAAGAAGTAGAATCATTTTTTTGACCTTCTTTGTCGGTAATAGTCTTGCTGAGATTAGAAGTTTCTCTTTTGAGAGTGTCGAGATCAGTCAACTGAACTTCGATCTTATCTTTGACCTGCCAGCCAAAGATGGCTCCTGCTCCGATGGCGACAACAGCGAGAATGTAGAGAATATTTTTCATAGTAAAGTAGTGATCGTAGGTTGGTGTGTTTCAGAGTCGCTTACTTAGCTTCTCCTCCTTCTTCTGTGAGAGGAACAACTTTGTCTCCGGGAGAGACAGTCACATCACCTTTCACGCTGCTGGGAATGATATTTGCTGCTGAAGTGTTGGCTTCCACTCCAGTAACGATGAGCTGAGCGATTTCCTCCCCATCGCGAAGAACGGACAATTTGGATTTTTTGACAACTCCAATGTTGTCGCCTCCGGCCAAAGTGACGAAGCCCCACTGACGAAAAATTGAGCGAACGCTAGTGCTTTCGAAGTAAGAAGAACCACTAACGCGGTCCCCCAGTTTCTTAGCAAGATTCTTGGCGATATCTAAGGTGACGCTCTCGGTTCCTGTCAGGCGATCAACTTGAGCCGAATTGATAGAGATCTCATCTTCAAGATCTCTCACTGCAGCACGCAGAGCTTTCATTCTTGGAACTAAGGTTACAACATCTCCTAGTTCTTTCAGAGTTTCATCAGCGGCATCCGCTTTAGCCTGAGCTGAATCAGCAGCGCCTTTCTTGGAGTCGATACTGTCTTGGGTTTTCTTGTTGCCAGCGACCTGCTCGTCAAGCTTCTCCTGAGTCTCATCACGAAAAGTGCTGAATTGCTTGCTCTCCGTATCAAGCGCCGTGATGTCACTGGTAAGAGAGTTGAATTTGTTTGTGAGCGTTGCTTTTTTGCTCTCCTCCGACTGAGTGTCGGCGATAGTATCTTCAAGAAAGCCCTTATTTTTGTGGGCGACGAATGCCCCGATAAGGAGGGCGACAGCTGCTAGGATTCCAAAGGTGTTTGCCATTGTATTAAAGGATTGTTCCGGTGTGGTTTTTAATAAGCTACCGATTGTCGGAGAGGTCCGGCAATCCTAAAGTTCACCGAATCTGCTCTTTTCCAATATTTTCGACAAGAATAGGGGACCTTGCCGCTTGCATCCTGTTTGACTACGGGCAAGTTGGGCATGTGAAGAGCGTTTTGCGGGTTCTTGCTTATTTACGCCGATATCCCGGATTAGGGGCGGCTCAACTGCTGTGTGCCACCATCATGGCACTTTCGGTCATCATTTTCCCATGGATTACTGGCTATGTTGTCGATAAAATCATTCCGAATTCGGAACGCCACGGCGAGTTTTTCTTCTGGGTAGCGGCAGCGCTGGGAGGATTTTTCGCCAAAGATGGTCTCAATTGCGCTCGCATCATCCTCAATAATCACTTTGAACAAAAAGTAATCTTCGATATCCGCTCGGATCTCTATCAAAAGATTCAGCGACTTCCCCTCCGCTGGTTCGATACCCGGCGTACCGGCGATATTATGACTCGCGTAATCGAGGATGTCACCGCAATGGAGCGAGTCCTCATTGACGGCATCGAACTCGGCCTCGTTTCCTTCTTCCAGATAGGAATTGTGGCAACTTGGATGTACTTCACCAATTGGGAGGTCGCACTCTGGGCCACCTTGCCTGTTCCCTTTCTCGTTATCGGTGCCTATTTCTACACCAAGGACGCCCGTTCGAGATACCGCGATCAACGGGAATCTTCCTCGGACCTCAACGCATTCTTGCACGACAACATCGCCGGCATCCGCCAGATTAAAGCCTACGCCGCCGAGAAAGAAGAGCACCGCAATTTCAACAAGCTCTCGAAGAAGCTCCAAAACGCGACCTTGAAGCTCATGAAATACTGGGCCTTCTACTCACCTGGAATGTCCTTCATCGGCATGATCGGCTACGTCCTTGTTCTCGGATCCGGTGGTTTAGCCGTAATGAATGGCTCTATGGCACTCGGTGAATTTCTTTCCTATTTCCTTATGCTTTCACTCTTTTATGAGCCTGTTGGCAAACTACACCAGCTCAATCAAATGGCGCTCTCGTCCCGTGCTGCCGCCGACCGCGTCTTCGAGGTCCTCGATTCGGAAGACGAGCCCGACGCCGCGAGCGGAACCCCCCTTCCACGGCCTGTCAAAGGAGCTGTCTCCTTTGAAAACGTGAGCTTCGCTTACGATGACGACCAACCGACGCTCCACAATGTCACCATCAAGGCCGCGCCCGGCGAAACGATCGCCCTCGCCGGCACCACGGGCGCGGGGAAATCCACCATCGTTAATCTCCTCTGCCGTTTCTACGAATACGACTCTGGCAGTCTCAGCATTGATGGCCACGAATTAAATTCCCTCTCAAAAACCTCTCTCCGAGAAGCCATCGGTTACGTCACCCAGGAAGCCTTCCTTTTCAATGGCTCCGTCCGTGAAAATCTCATCCTCGCCAAACGAAGCGCGACTGATGAGGAAATCTGGCGGGCCCTCGACGCCGCCAAGGCCGACTTCGTCAAGGAACTCCCTGAAAAACTCGAAACCAATGTCGGTGAACGCGGCGTGAAACTTTCAGGAGGAGAAAAACAGCGCCTCTCCATCGCGCGCGCCCTCCTTAAAGACCCACCCATCCTTCTCCTTGATGAAGCCACCGCTTCGGTCGACAACAAGACCGAGCTTTCCATTCAGCAAGCCCTCGATGAACTGATGAAAAATCGCACCAGCATCGTCATCGCCCACCGCCTCTCCACCATCCAAAATGCCGACCGCATTTACGTCATGGAAAAAGGCCGCGTAGTTGAAGAAGGAAATTACAATGAGTTGATTCAGCGAGACGGCAAGTTCGCTGAACTCGCCAGCACCATTCAGGAGTAAAAGGAGCCCTTTTAGAATTCTAAATCATCCTTTGCCTTGTGCTCCGGAATGCGGTAACCGCTCGGCAGCGCAATAACTGCCCGCATCTCTATGCTCGATATCAAACTCATTCGCGAAACTCCCGATCTCGTCAAGGAACGTCTAGCCACCCGGCACGATGATTCCGCATCCATGATCGATGAAGTTCTTTCCTGCGATGAAACCCGACGCAAGGCCGAGACCGACAAGCAGCAGCTCCAGTCGCAGCGCAAAAGCACCTCAAAGGAAATCGGCAAGCTCCGCGCCAACGGCGAAGACTCCTCTGGCATCGAGACCGAGGTCAAGAAACTCGGCGATCAAATCAAAGCCCTCGACGAAGTTGGAAGTGAGGCCGGAGCCCGCCAGAGCGAACTCCTCCTCACCATCCCCAATCTCCCTCACGAAAGCGCCCCCATCGGTGCTGACGAAGGCGCGAACCCAGTCCTCCGCAGCTGGGGGGAAAAGCCCGCTCTCCTGAAGGCCCGCGACCATCTCAATCTCGCCGAGAAACACCGCCTCATCAGCTTCGAAGACGGCGCCCGCCTTTCGGGCTCCGGCTTCGCCGTCTATCGAGGCAAAGGGGCCCGCCTCCAGCGCGCCCTTATCCAATTTCTCCTCGACCTGCAGACCCAGGAACACGGCTACGAGGAAGTCAACGTTCCCCACCTCATCCAACGTCAATGCATGGAAGGCACCGGACAGCTTCCTAAGTTTGAAGACGACATGTATGGCACCAGTGACGGCGAATTTTTCCTCGCTCCCACCGCCGAAGTCCCTGTCACCAACCTTTACCGCGAACAGCTTCTCGCTGACGCCGATCTCCCGATCAAAATGACCGCCCACACACCCTGCTTTCGTCGTGAAGCCGGGAGCGCCGGTCGTGACAACCGCGGCATCATCCGCATGCACCAGTTTGACAAAGTCGAACTCGTCCAAATCGCCCGTCCCGAAGAATCACTCGCACTTCTGGAAGAACTCACCAGCCATGCCGAGGCCGTTCTCCAGAAACTCGGCCTCCACTACCAGGTCATCGAACTCTGCACTGGCGACATCGGCTTCAGTTCCTGCAAGACCTATGACCTCGAAGTATGGTCACCTGGTCAGGACAAATTCCTGGAAGTCTCCAGCTGCTCAAACTTCGGCGACTACCAGGCCCGACGCATGAAGCTCCGCTATAAGGACGCCGAAGGAAACAACACCTTCTGCCACACCATAAATGGTTCCGGCACCGCGCTACCGCGCCTCCTCGTCGCTCTTCTCGAGCAGTATCAGACCCCCGAAGGCGACGTCAAAATCCCCCAAGCCCTCGTCCCCTACTACGGCTCCGAGATGCTCTAAAAGGCCCAACCTACCAAGCTCAAAGAGAAGAGTCGCGGCGCCCCGTCGCTTAGCTTCGCAGGCGTGCCCCAAAGGACTGGCTTAAGCTAACCTCGTGCCGCAACTCAAAGAGCGAAGGCTGACCGTCTCAGATCTAGCCCTCCGGTCCGGTGCGGAGGCTTCAGGGAACACCTCAAGGCTACCTCGGCCAAGCCGCGTGAACATGCCTTGAGTGCCCGCTATCTCCTGGTCCCTTTGTTTCAGTCGCACCAAGCTCGCGACAGCGATTGAGAAATTTTCGCCAATAAGGACTGCCATAACCCACTTTGATTCCATTGATGCGATCAACATCAAAGGCGAGCCCCGCGTAGTGTCGTGAACCCCGACTGTGCGATGCTCCGGCAATCGATGTGACATGAAAACTATATCCTTGCTTCGCGAGGATCTTCATTGCCCGGAGCATCTGGGGATTGAGGTTTGTGTATCCGCCGGGAGCATTGCCATACCAACTGCGCCTGGCGCTTCCGCCACGGGCAGTCGCTTCGATGTTATCCCAAGACGATGCTCCGTCGTAGTGCCCACTCACCTGTCGGCGCATGAGCGAGATTTTGGGACACTTTTTAATCCAGGTGGCATGAGACTTTCGCGCAGCCGCAAGCGCAGCAGGGCTGGAGGAATTGAATCCGCAACTCACAAGGCCAACTGCGAACACAAAACATAAGAGGGGCAGAGAAAGAACAAGACGGCGGTTCATGAAGGGGAATGATGGCAAAACCCCCACCCTTGGCAAGGCCATCATCTTCGCCATAGTCTCTCTCATGTCAGTGATTCACGAAGAACTTGAACGCTCCTTTGACCATACAGAGTTCCGGGACGGCCAGGAAGTGGTGATCCTGTCTCTTTTAGCGGAGCGCTCGGCTCTCGCGATCTTTCCTACCGGAGGAGGAAAATCACTTTGCTATCAGCTCCCTGCTCTCCTCCTCGAGGGGCTCACTCTCGTGATCTCGCCTCTCATCGCCCTCATGAAGGATCAGGTGGATTCCCTTCAGCGAAAAGGAATCGCCGCCGCTCGACTCGATTCGACACTCTCTATAGACGAGACAATGGCCGTCTATCAGGACCTCGAAAACGGCCACTTAAAACTTCTCTACGTCGCTCCCGAGCGCCTCGCGAATGAAAAATTCCGCGCCCGCCTCAAGAACATCACGATCTCCCTACTCGCCATCGATGAAGCTCATTGCATCTCCGAATGGGGTCACAATTTTCGCCCCGATTACCTCAAGCTCACACAATTCGCAAAAGAACTCCATGTTGAGCGCGTTCTTGGTCTAACCGCGACCGCCACTCCGGCAGTCGCAGCAGACATTTGTCGCCATTTTCAAATCGCCAAGGAAGACCATCACCAGCTCACTTTCTACCGGCCCAATTTGAACCTCTCAATCGCTCCTCTCCCGGGAGGAGAAAGGCGCGCCCACCTACTAAAAAAGCTCCAAGAACGTCCCGTCGAGCCCACCATTATATACACTACCCTTCAGCACACCGCCGAATCACTGGCCTCTTTTTTAAAACAAAACGGCTTCAACGCCCGACCCTACCACGCAGGACTCCGACCAGAGGCGCGCTCGGAAATTCAGGATCAATTTATGGCGGGAGAGATGCCCATCATTTGCGCTACCATCGCCTTCGGCATGGGAATCGATAAATCGAATATCCGGAACATTTTCCACTATAACCTTCCAAAATCTCTCGAAAACTACACCCAGGAAATCGGACGGGCCGGGCGCGATGGAGAACCAGCTACCTGTGAACTCCTCGCCTGCCAAGATGACATCCGCACCCTGGCAAACTTCACTTACGGCGACACTCCACAACCTGATGGACTGCGCGCCATTCTCCGTATCCTTCTCGATCAACCCGGTGAATTCGACATTTCAACATACGAACTCTCACGCTCTCACGACATCCGCCCCTTGGTCATCAACACCCTCCTGACCTACTTGGAGCTCGAGGGATTTCTCAAGGCGACCTCCCCCTTTTATTCCACCTACAAGGTTAAGTTCGTGCGCTCATTGGAGCACCTGCTCAATGGATTCGATTCCGATCGCAAAGAATTCCTCACCAAGCTCTTCGACACAGGAAAGGCCGGTTATCAGTGGCACGAAATCAATCCCACCGATGCCGCCGAAAGAATCGGCGAATCAAAAGATAAAATCACCGAAGCAATCGGCGAGCTCGAAGACCTCGGCGACCTCATCGTCAAGCCCTCCCGCATCCGGCAAGGATATCGACCGCTTAAAAAGCCCGAGGACATGAAAGCCTTAACCCAACGGCTCGTTGAGCTATTTCATCGTCGGGAAAAGTCCGACCTTGAGCGACTTCAGCAAGTGGTCGACCACGCCCTTACGCCCGATTGCCTCTACCAATCGCTTCTCAGCCACTTCGGGGAAGAAATGGCGCCCTGCGGTCATTGCTGTCGCTGTCTGGGCGACCAACCACCATCTATACTTCCCGGCAACCCTCCATCCTTGATCGGAAGCATCGAAACGGAAATCCTTCAAGGCCTCATCAACCAAAAACACTCCGGACTGCGCACACCGCGACAACTTGCTCGTTTTCTCTGTGGCATGACCTCACCCGCCACCTCCTACTCTTGGTTTCTTCCGGAAGGAGCTCGGCGTAAGGTCCGACTCACCAGCCACGACGGCTACTCCATGCTCGAAGAACATAATTTCGAAGAGGTCTTCGATCTCTGCAGCGAGCAGCTAATCCACTAGCGCTTCCGACCAAGAATCCCAAGCAAGGCAGGTCCACCATGCAAATCCGTCAACGAGATAATAAAAAAAAACGAGGCCTTTTTAGCCGTTGAGCTTGGCGAGATTCTTGGCGAGAAACTTGCCATTCTTACGGATGAGCTTGTCGTCGAAGAAGATTTCTCCGCCCCCATAATCCGGACGCTGAATCGTCACCATATCCCAGTGGACCCCTGAACGATTGCCATTGTCAGCCTCCTCATAAGCCTGTCCCGGCGTGAAGTGGAAGCTGCCCGCAATCTTCTCATCAAAAAGAATATCGCGCATCGGCTCCCGAATAATCGGATTAAATCCAAGGGCAAACTCACCGACGTAGCGCGCGCCAGCATCGGTATCGAGAATCTTGTTCAGCTCTTTCGTTTTTCCACCTGCGGCCTCAGCCTTGACGATCTTCCCTTTTTCAAAAATGAGTTTGATCCCATCGAAGGCGATGCCCCGGTAAATGGTCGGCGCATTGTGCGTGATCACTCCTTCAACCGAATTCTTAATTGGAGCAGTAAAGACCTCACCGTCGGGGATGTTGTAATTTCCACCACACACAATCGCGGGGATGTCCTTGATCGAGAAACGAAGATCGGTGCCCTTGTTCTTGATGTGAACCTTCTCAGTCTTCTCCATCAGATTCTTGAGATGGTTCATCGCCGGGAGGAAGCTCTTGTAGTCGAGTAAGCAAACGTCGAAGTAGAAATCCTCAAAGGCCTCCGTGCTCATCCCTGCCTGCTGGGCCATCGCAGGATGCGGCCAGCGGAGAACACACCATTTCGTTTTTTTGACCCGATGATCGAGGACCTTGCGAATGTGCTTCATAGCAGTCGCCATCTTGTCTGCTGCGACATCGCTCGTTTCGGTAATGTTGTGGGATCCGCGGATCGCAATGTATGCGTCCATGTCTTTCATCTCCGTGAAAAGATGTTTCCCTGTTAGCTTATACTGCTCATCGGTCGCTCCGAGAAGAAGCTCACGACTAATCCGGTTTGTCCCAAGACGCACAAAGGGAATCCCTTTCCGCGAGCGCACCTCACGGACAAGTGCGATGGCCATGTCCTCGGGAGTGTCGACGAGATCAATGAGAATTTTTTCGCCCTTCTTGAGAGAAGTCGAATAACGAACGAGTTGTCTAGCGAGTCCAGTAAAACGCGGGTCCATAGGTGGACACTAAAGCTGAATCGCTTCGGGCTAAACTCTAAAGTCTTGGCTGATCTAGATTACTCCTTTTCGCGCCAATGCTCATAGGATTCCGATCCAGGTGTCTTGGGATCGTCCAAGGGAGCATTGGCATCCAGTTGTCGAGCGAGATGCGAATCACTGAACGCTGCGCCCCCTGCCTCTCGGCTATTGGTAGACTCGCAGGAAACAAGACCAGCAGTTATTAAGCTCAGAACAGCCAGCATAATGAAAAACTTCATGCCACAAGTATGGCGTGGCCGATAGAACCCGGCAAGCATGGACTTTACTCGAACCAATCAATTTCGGTCCCGTCGGTCATGACCTCTCCCAAGATAGGGACAGGGCAGATTTCGTCGAGGATCGCCCGATTAGTCACGGCCGCGACATCGCGCTCGGCCTCAAGATGATTCAGAATCACCCCAAGACACTCCAGTCCGCTCGCTTGAACCGCCTTCACCGTGAGAAGAGTATGATTGATCGCGCCCAACCAATTGGCGGCCACGACAAGAACGGGAAACTTTAGCTCTCGAGCCAACTCCGGAATGCCAAATCCTTTTCCAAGCGGAACTTCCCAGCCCCCTGCACCTTCGACCAAAGCAAAATCAAAACCCTCGCGCGCCGAATGAACCCGCACCACCATTTCCTCCACCAAAAGAGCAGGACCCTCGATCTGGCCTGCCGTGTAGGGCGCGACTGGCGTATTGTAGTGAACGGGATTCAAAACATCCAAGTCCACCGCGCCGCCAGAAGCCTCCCAAAGTCGCTGGGCATCCTCCCGGCTTCCACTCGAAACCGGCTTGAGCCCCACCGCCGAAACACCCCCTTTTCGCAGCTCCTCAATAATGAGTGCCGAGACGTAGGTTTTTCCAATATGAGTATCCGTTCCTGTGACAAAAATACCCTCGCGTCCACCAAAGATCATTGCTCCTCCTCGGTTTGATCCGAAGAAAAGTCAACTCCTCTGTCGAGGTTGAGATTAATCAGATACCATATCGCGATCGCCAGAGCCAATGCGGCGAGCTTCGCTGTCCAATTCTTGTTGATCGACTTTTTCATGGGGAGTTCCTGGAGATAAAAAAAGTTCTTCTAGTCGTTTCCGAAAATCAGCCTCACTGAGTCGCTTCTCGATTTCGCCATCGACACAGATGGAAATGGAACCGGTCTCCTCGCTTACCACAATGCCAACGGCATCTGTTTCCTCACTGATTCCAAGACCCGCCCGATGCCTAAGTCCAAGCGAACGATCGCTGAGTTCTCTCTGGCTCAAAGGGAAAACACACCCAGCCGCGCCCACCCGCTCCAAGCCGATCGTCATCCCTCCGTCATGCAGCGCAGTCTTGGGATGGAAGATTGTCACCGCGAGTTCCTTCGAAAGCGCCCCATCAATGGAAATTCCCGTTTCAGCATGGTTCTCAAGAGAAATGGAGCGCTCGATCGCAAACAAGGCCCCAAACCGCTTATTGGAAAGCTGCACCACAGCATCCGCCAAGGTATCGAGAAATTCCTTTTGCTCGGAAGTCGTGGAGGAAAAGAAACCGGTACTTCCGAGTCGGGCCAAACCATTTCGCAGCTCTGGTTGAAAAATGATCAACAGAGCAAAGGCGAGGACGGTCGCCGCACTTTTAATGATCCACCCGATAACCGTAAGTTTGAGAAGAATCGAAGCAATTGTCAGCGCGATGACAATCATCGCAAGGCCCACGAGAATTCGAATTCCCCGGGTCGCCCGAAAAACACGGTAAATCTGGTAGAAGAGGACCCAGAGGAGAATAATCTCCACGCCCATCCGCCAATATTCGTCGATTAATGCCAACATCACTTGTTTTCCTGCTGATGAAACTAACCCTTTCCATCACAACAAGCAATCGGTCACTTCGATTTCCCGAAGTGCTTCTCAATCACCTCATGGCGAAAATCAAAAATCGTCCTGAGCTTCTCTTTTACAAAAAGTTCATGGGCAATGAATCCAAAAGGCCAGATCGCCACCGAATAGTGCACCAAATCAGTCATTAGCGTCCCTCCATCCTTTGACTCGAAATGATGCCGATGATGCCAAAAGCGATAAGGCCCCGCACGTTGCTCGTCGATGAAGGCCGCATTCTCGATCATCGACTTAATCTCCGTCACCCAGGGAATCCACACCCCCGGGAGGAGCTTCACCTTGTAAGTAATAATTTCGCCCTCATACATTTCTTCGGAAGGAAGAGATTGAATTTTAAAGCCCAATTCCGGAGGAGTGATCCGATCCAAGTTCCGGGGTGTCGAAAAAAATGCCCACGCTTCCTCGACCGGAATCGGGAGCCATTGTTCGCGTTTTAAAAGGTAAACTTGCATATTTCTCTAAGTTACTCGCCTTTAGGAATTTTACGAACAGGGCGCCCAAAAATATCAAAGATCGTATCAATGACATCCTCCGTCGCTTTTTTTCCAGTCTCAATCGCTTGATCGGTTGCATCTTTCACCGCTCCCTGAACCACCCCCGATCCCTTTTCAAAAAGCGCATTTGCCACTCCTAGAACGACGCCATTTTTCGCGAGAAGATTCTTCGTCGATTCACCGACAATTTGATTGGTATTCTTAACGACCCATTCACCGGTAGCCGGAATCATTTCAAACATGCGCTTTCCCGCTGCTTGAATCAGTCGATCGCTCAGATCCTCCTTGGGCGCGTCGAGTGTTCCCGTAACTCGAAGTGGAGCCCAGAGAAGCCCCAACTTTCCAGACTCAAACACCGCAGTCTCCGCTCCCGGAATGTGCGCGAGAGTCCCTGGCGTGATGCCCACTTGAAATCGCCCTTCCTTAATCACATTCCCGTCCAAGGTCAGGCGCCCCTCAACCCTCACCAAGCCTTCACTTGCCAAAAGAATTTTGCTGAACTCCAAGCGCTCCCCCTCTTTTCGGAAATCCATACTGGCATCACTTAGGGCCAGATGACGAAACCTTACCGCTCCGGTATAAGCGGCAATTTTATCCAAGATTGGCAGGGCCGTCAAAATTCCTCGATTGAGACTCAGCGAACCATCGATCACGCTGTCGCGATTCTCACCACCTTTAATCTTAAAGTCCGCCTCAACGGATCCGATCAAACGTTGCTTCCAATCCTCCGAGACAAGCTCTTCAGCACGCGCCCCCTTCAACGTGCCTTGACCAAACCAAGAATTAGCCACCATGTCATATTCTCCGGTCGCGGAAAGACTTGCTCGTTCCAAAGCGTCAAATTGGGAAGACAAAAGATAAAAACGGTTCGCCGAATACCGGCCACGCAACTCCCGTAACTTGAGTTCCTTAACCAAAGAAATCGGAGCTTCGATTTTGCCGTTCATGAACGCCAGATCGTAAACATCCTCCCCAGCACCCGGTCGCACCACTGCTGAAATGTCGTCGAAAATCCAATCCCCATCATCGGTGATCGCCTTCCCGGAAACCTTGGCGACATCGACGCCCGTGAGTTCTAGCTTGGTCGGAATAAAGCGTTCCCAGAACCCAAGCTTCCCCGAAGTTTGTGATGGAAGGAACTCAGTCGTGTCACCTTGGATCACTTCCTCACTCTCGCGAAGGTCGACAAGGATCTCCACTTCCTGCACCACTACATTTTCAATTCGATAGAGACCATCCCAGACCGCGCCGATGTCAACACCCGCCCGGATCGTCGATACCTCGAGACGACTCACACCCTCATTCCCCGTCATCTGAAACTCGTCCGTCTTGACCGACCAACCGTCCCAGCGAAAAGGTTGAAATGTCGCGGAACCACCCAGAGCCTCACTCGCTTTCCCTTCGAGCATGACCCGGAAGTCATCACTCCGGAGATACTCTCGCACCGCGCGATAACCAAACACCACCCCTACAATCACCAAGATCACAAAGGCCAGAAATCCCCCAGCCAACCACTTAAAGAGGCGGGAACCTGAGGACTGGCGAGAGGAAGACTTCTTGCGACTTCTGCGGGACATGGGCCTACCTTAAAGCAACTGCAGTTCGGTTCAATGATGCAGATTCTTAGGGTTTTATAAGAGACCACTCCAAACTCAGTCGCACCAATGATCTCGATAACATCCGCCGAGGTGGAATAGAACTGCAGAACGGTTTTAAAAACCTCGAGGATTCGCCGCTTCAATAAATCTCACATCCCGGAGGAATGCCATAAAACGAGTCACTTTACAGGCTCCTCAGCCCAATCTCCGCTCAATCAAGATTCATGGAACCTTTTCGCCATCCCAAAACTTTATGAATCCGCCTAAAATCGTCCGTTTCGAAGCAGACCCACCATCACTCCCTGCACCACCAACTCGCGGGCGGGGATAATATCCGAAAAGCTCTCGTTCTCCGCGTGAAGAAAGGGTCGCCCGTTATCCATCACAAAACGCTTCAAGGTCGTCTCTCCATCGATCAAGGCTGCCACGATATCTCCCTGACGTGGTTCACGAAATTCCAAGATCACCGTATCCCCATCGCAGATGTGCGCGTCGATCATCGATTCACCTCGAACGCGAAGAGCAAAGGTCCGGGCATTTCTTGGGATCCCCAAAGAAGCAATATCGATTGAAATACACCCTTCTTTTTCGGCCTCTATTGATTCAGCCATTCCCGCAGCGATACTTCCATAAACGGGAATATCCACGATTTGCTCCCTCTCGAGTTCATCTGGAAACACTACGGCCCGTGCTTTACCAGGCAAACGCAAGATCACGTTCTTGCGCTCAAGGGCCCTAAGATGGCTCATCGCCGCCGTCTGACTTGCAAAACCAAAGTGCGCCTGAATTTCGCGCGTCGACGGCATCACGCCGAATTGACTCTGGTGTGCTTTGAGAAAATCGAGAAGCTCTTGTTGCCGTTTGGTAAGTCCTTTTGCCATATTTTTTGAACAGTGATTTGATGAACAGTATTCAAGATCACAGCAGTCGTCGAGAGAAAATTACTCTCATGCTTGAATATCCACTCTCCCGAAGGCATCATGATGCCATGGTGATTGCCCGGACCTTTGCTGCCTTTTTCGTTCTCGGACTTTATTCGGCCTGCAGCTCGGCTGCCCCACCCGCGGACCAGGCAGTCCTTGTCACGCCGCAAGTAGTTCGCCCCGCCCTTCCGAAAACCGGTGCACCCTCTATCACGGCGAAAAGCGCCATGGTCATCGACGCCGTCACCGGCCGCATCCTTTTTCAAAAGAACGCCTACAGCGAACGCGCAGTCGCCAGCACTCAGAAGCTCCTAACCGGGCTCATCGTCATGCGCTCCGGTCCCCTCGCCGACGAAGTGATCGTGGAAAGATCCGACACCCTCGTAGAACCCTCCAAACTCTACCTTAAAGAGGGAGAAAGATATACCCGCCAGGACCTCCTCAAGGCCCTCATTGTCAAAAGCGGAAATGATGTCGCCATGGCCCTCGGCCGCGACGTTGCAGGCTCCAAAGAGCTATTCGCCACTCTCATGAATCAAACCGCTCGTTCCCTCGGAATGACGCAATCTAATTTCCTCAACCCCCACGGCCTCACCGAACCCAACCAATATTCCACCGCCTGCGACATGGCTATTCTGGCCCGGGCCGTTTACCGGATCCCCTTCCTCCGCGAATGCATGCGCATCCGCAGCTACAACTTCACCTACCCCGATGGTCGCACCCGCCTGCTCAAGAATACCAACAGGCTCCTCAAAAATGTCCCATACTGCGACGGCATGAAAACAGGCACGACAAATGCCTCCGGACGTTGCCTCATTTGCTCCGGACAGCTCAATGGCCGCGCTGCCATCGCCGTCGTCCTCGGATCCACTTCCCCGCAAGTCTGGAACGACTCCGAAAAGCTTCTCCGTTGGTCCTTGGAGTGAGTCCCTCTCACCGAACTTCGAGCTTAATCCCCTTCGAGCGCCAAGCTGCTGCGATATCCCCCTCTAGCTCCTTCCAACTGCGTCCATCAAGAAGCACCTCGAGCAAGTCCGCTCCCTTCTTGCCCGCTCGCATTCCTTTAAGAAAAGCCGTGCGCTCCTTTCGAGTTCCTCGGTAAAACAACCTCTCGCTCCATGAAGAAAGGACCGCCTGCTTTGATGCCGGCGTCCCGTGTTTAAAAAGAGAAATCTTCATCCGCTTTCCTTCCTCAAAGTGGATCGCCTTGGTGAAGTTCATCGGCAACTTCTCCATCACCTTAGAGGTCGCCTCGAACACCTTGGAGAAAGCGCTCAACCGAAGAATAAAGCCCTTGAATCAGACTCGCACGACTCCAGACTCTGCCCCGGAATGAACGAACTCGACGCGCTTAAAAGACAGGGACTCCTTCGTTCCCTGCGCCCAGTCTCTCGTCCCGCGCCCCCCTTGATCGAGATCGACGGAAAAACGCTCATCAACTTCTCCTCAAACGATTATCTAGGTTTCTCACAACACCCTGCCCTCGTTCAAGCAGCCACCGAAGCCTTAAATAATTACGGCACCGGCTCCACCGCATCCCGGCTCGTTTGCGGTTCCCTCGATCTCTTCCACGAATTCGAAGAAACGATCGCACGGCTCAAAAAAACTGAAGCCTCCCTCACCTTCGCAAATGGCTACGCCACCGCTATGGGCACGATCCCGGCACTCGTCGGAAAAGGCGACACGATCATCCTCGATAAGCTCTCCCACGCATGCCTTATCGATGCAGCCAAACTCTCCGGCGCCACCCTCCGTGTTTTCCCGCACAACGATCTCTCCAAACTCGAACGCCTCCTCACCACCTCATCCGGCCGCACCCTCATCGTGACCGAGTCTGTCTTTTCGATGGATGGCGATCTCGCCCCGCTTGCAGCAATCGTCTCTTTAAAAGAACGCTTCGGAGCGCTCCTCCTCCTCGATGAAGCCCACGCCATCGGAGTGCTCGGACCCACCGGCCAGGGACTCGCCGAGGGACTAGGCCTGCAGGATCAGATTGATTTTCAAATGGGCACCCTCGGCAAAGCCCTCGGCTCCGCAGGCGGCTACCTCGCTTCCTCCCGGGAGTGGATCGACCTCCTCATCAACAAAGCCCGCTCCTTCATCTACTCCACCGCGCCGCCGCCCTCACAAGCCGCCGCCTCCCTCGCCGCCCTCAATCTCCTCCAGACCGAAGAAGGCCAGGCCATCAGAGCGAAGCTCAAAAAGAATATTTCAACCTTCAACGTTGGACGTTCGATCTTGGACGCTCCCTCTCCCATCGTCCCCCACCTCATCGGCGACAACGAAGCCGCTCTCGCCGCCTCCAAAAAACTCCTCGATGCCGGTTTCCTCGTCCCCGCCATCCGCTTCCCCACCGTTCCACGCGGAACTGCCCGACTAAGAATTACCCTCAGCGCCGCCCACTCCAGCGAGCAAATCGAGAACTTGAGCGATGTCCTTAACTCAATCCAAAATCCACTCACTTCCTCCTTGGCCCCTTGAAAAGCGCAATTATAGTGCCGCTACCATGAGTATCCAAGTTGGCGATAAAGCCCCTGATTTCTCCCTCGTCGGCCTCGGCGAAGGCGGCCCTGAAATAGTTAAACTTTCCGAGCAAATCGGTGAGCAAAACATCCTCCTCCTCTTCGTCCCGATGGCCTACACAGGCGTGTGCACGACTGAGTTCTGCCAGATCTCTGCGGGCCTCGGTGCCTACTCTGACCTCAACTGCAAGGTTCTCGGAATCTCCGGCGACAATCCCTTTGCACAAGCCGCGTGGGCTGAGAAAGAGGGCATCACCCTCAAGCTTCTCTCCGACTACGATCACAAAGCCACCGAAGCTTACGGCATCGCTTACGATCAGTTCCTCCCCGAGAAGAACCTCATTATGGGGGGCGTCCCCAAGCGCTCCGCCTTCCTCGTCGATAGAAATGGCGTCGTCCAGTATGCCCAAGTCAACGACTCCCCCGGCGATCTACCCGACTTTAGCGCGATCAAGGCCAAGCTTGCTGAGCTTTCCTAAACATCCATTCCACTCCCTGAAGCCTGCCCTCATCCCGAGCGGCGGGCTTTTTTATTGGTAGCTAACTCAAATCCACCCCAAAGAAATCCTTCATCACCGCCTCGTAAACTTCTCGTTTAAAAGCGGGTAGCCAAGCGAGCTTGAATTCTTCCGGGTGGATCCAGCGCGACCGGGAAAATTCGCGGGGCTCCCGCATTAGATTGAGCTCCGGGTGATCTTTTTGCACACGGCACAAGAAATAGGTCTGCTCCTGCCCCACGAACTTATTTTTGTGGCTCGGCTTTCCTTTACGGATGTTATCGGGATAAACGTAACGATACCCCCCTTTCGACTGAGACACCTCGTAAGCCTCAGGCCCCAGTCCAATTTCTTCTTCGATCTCGCGCACGAGCGCACGCTCAATCTCCTCTCCTTCATCTACTCCTCCTTGCGGAAACTGCCAGGATCCAGGGATTTTGAAACGCTCACAGACCAAAATCTGCCCACTAGGATTCACCACAAGAGCGGCAACATTAGATCGATAAAGGGCCATCGCGGGACTCTAAACCTCATTCCTCGCTTTCGCCACTGAAATGAGTCTTTGACGTCAGCCCTTCTCTTGCCGATATTTTCCTTCAGTATGAAAGCCTACGTCATTGCCATGTTACTCCTCTTGGGAGCCCTTCCTCTCAGTGCTCAAAACCCCCAGCCAAAGGACAACGAGAAGGAGGAAGAGGCCGAAGCGCCCAAAAATACCGAGGACGAGGAAAACCAAAAACGGCGGTGGATCGCCAACCTTCCCAGCGGAAAGTATGCTGTGAACCTCGGAAACATCACTTCAATCAGCGAACACTCATACCTTCTTAATGGAAACCTCATGGTCACCGAGGTCACCGTCGACACCACCGGAGCTTCTCTCGTTCGCTTCTACTACCTCGAGCCTATTACTGATTCATCCACCCTCAACATCGTTGACCGAATCAAGAATCGCAGCTCGGGTCTCAAGGATCGCACCAGGGATCGCACCGGTATTTCCGTCGATGAAATGGTGCAGAAAACCTATCCCGACACCACCCACGCCAGGACGGTGGAATTCCGACTCCTTTCCCGCGGAGAACTCAAGGCCCTCTATGGTTCCGTTTACACCGCATGGGATACGGGTAAGGGCCGCACCTTTAACGTGAAATAGTTAAAATATCATAAATCAAATTTCTTGTAGATTCTCACTTGCGCCAGTCGCGCAACTGAACAAGATTCCCACAACATGAAAACGATCACATTGGTCACCCTCTCACTCTTCGCCAGCCTCAGCCTTGCAAACGCCGAGGATAAGGTTGCCGCCATCGCTCACGGAAAATCTAAGTTCATGGTGTGTGCAGCCTGCCACGGGATGGACGGAAAAGGCCTCAAGCTGGGACCGACCATGATGATGGCTCCCGGTTATAAAGGATCAAAAGTCGTCGAAGGCGACCCCGAGATCTTCGCTCTCGTATTGCTGAAGGGTATCAAAAAAGAAGGTGCCGAATATATGGGTATGATGGCCCCTCTCGGAGCTGCCCTAAATGACAAGGACCTCGCGGGTATCATGACCTACATTCGTAATGATTTCTCCGAGAAAAAGGACCTCATCACGGAAGAACAATTCAAAGGGTGGCGCGCAAAGTATAAAGACCGTAACGAAATGGTAACACGTGCGGAAATCGCAGCGCTTCTCGCGAAATCAGGCGCCGTTAAGAAAGACGCAGGTGCCAAGGCTCCTGAAAAGTCTGAGTAAACACGGAACTCCAATTCCCTCTCAAAAAGCGCAGGTCGAGGTCGGCCCGCGCTTTTTCGTTTTACCTCCCATAAATTCAAAGAAGATTTCTCAGGTCCTATTCTTCCTGCGCAGTGGTAAAGCGCTCATAGCCGTCCTGTCCCATATATTTTCTCAGAAGACGGGCCGGTGCCTGCTTAAGATCGACCAAAACCATGGCATCGAGACAGTTCATAAAGCTTGGATCGAACGCGAAGTCCAAGAGGGTCGCATTCATTTTAAAATACTGACGCAGCAACACCGGAATCCCTTTGCCATCCGGCTCGTTGCCCGCGATACAGGCGGATACTTCTTCGATGCTCTTAAAACTCTGGCTCAACTTCTCGGGTTTGTCCTGGAAAGGAAGAAGAGCCCTGACCCGATCTCCCCAAGTCTCGTCCACCTTCGTTCGGCGCAAGTAGCGCACGATGAGATTCTGCGAAATAAAAGAGTAATCGTCGCTGATACTGACCGCACCAAACAACTTGTGATAGCGGGGGTACCGGGCCACAAACTGTCCAATCCCCTGCCACAGACCGAGTAAGGCGTGAATCGAACGTTGGTAATCAGGCACCACCCAAGATCGGCCCAACTCGAGCGCAGGATTGAGATAATCAAGTAATGGCTCTTCGAACTCGCACAGCCATGAGCTGTAGAGTCCCTCAAAACCAAACTCTGCCAATATTAGATCCGTTCTCCCCAGACGATAGGCTCCCGCAATCTGCTGCGCGTCGCGGTCCCAAAGAAAAAGGTGATAATAATATTCGTCGAAGCGATCAAGATCGCGCGCCTTTCCCGTTCCCTCACCCACCGCTCGGAAGGTGACCTCGCGAAGGCGACCGATCTCCAGCTTGATGTTTGGGATGGCATCTGCCGCCGCGAGATAGACATCGAGATTGGCTTGCTGCGCAACCTTCGCCCGCGCACCTAGTGCCTTGATTTCTCTAAACTGATCCTCTACCGGAATGGCAGGAGCGATATCTTGTTGGAGGATTTCGTTCATCACGATTCTTTTCAAGTGACTTCAATATAAATCTCTAGAGAACAATCAGGCACATCGAAAAATGAGGTGGAATAATCGATTCAATCGATACAGGCCCGCTCTCGATGCCGTGAAGTAGACGGGGCGACTCCGAAGCCATCCTCCATTTCAACTCCAAGACATCCGCACATTCCACCGATCATCGCAAAATGATGAACGGTATGGCTGACCAAAAATTGAAGCTCTCGCCCGAGGGTCGAAGCCTGCCAATCTTCACCTTCCCCTCCGTAATCCATCTTAACGAGCAGACCCACCGGAAACTCTCGATCCAGCAAACCAGTCAGTGACGCACGCACGCACCCAACTTCCTCCAAGGCGGAACCCGTAGACAACTCGATCTCCCGTTGTCGGGACCTAGAGTCATAATCAACCTTCGCACAATCAAGCCCCGTGAGAAGAGATGAATAATGATCAAGGCAATGACGGAAATGCTGCCCCAAGGTGGAGCCATAAAACGATTCCACCGCACAACCGTAGTCCTGGTCCATAACCTGAATCAAAAGCCGCTCTGCCTGATCAAGGAAGTGAATGTTTGCACGAATCAGTTGCTCCATTTCTTTGTGTGTTAGATTATGGGTGCAGAAGGGTCCACTCAATTCCCTAAATCTCGCAGCGACTCCAAATGCTTGCGAAGCCAGCCAATCTCTTCGATTTTGAGACGCTCGGAAGGGAACGCTTTGCCCACTCTCCCTTCCATGACGCGCCCGCGCATCGAAATCAATCCCCGGGGAATGAGCGCCGTCCGCACAAAACCCGAAAGCTTCGAGAGAATCTGCATCCACGGGGGCACCCCGCCAAAAAACCAAAGCGGTACCACCGTGGCGTTCATTCGCGAAACCAATTTCACCACATGATCATTCCAGGGCGGATCTTTAATTCCCCCTTCCTGCCAAAAGGCCACCCGCCCCGCCGGAAAAACCATCAGCGCCCCCCCGCCCTTCACATGCTTCAGCATCAACCGAAGACTCCCTGAGTTCTCGCCCGCGCTTCCTTCCTTCATCAGGGTGACTGGTAAAAAATACCGTTTCACCCCCGGCAGCGCCATCAACTCGGCATTGCACAAGATCATCGTGTCAGGCCTCAACTCGAGTAACTTGGCCGCCAGCGCCAGTGCATCCGGTCCCCCGTGAGAATGATTTGCCGCGATCACGACCGGCCCCTCGCTCGGAACCTCTTCCTTCAATCCCTTCAATTCGATCCCCATCTCTGCCCGACACGCCACACCCGCAAAAGGATTCTCATCCCTCGACGCTTCATGAAAAAACCGACGCACTTGAGAAATTCCGCAAAACCACTCCACCAGCGATGCCAAGAACGGATGCCCCGCAAACCACGGAACATGCTTAGTCACATCGGCAAATCGCTCTTCCATCTCAGTTCTTATTTCGAAATTGATCCACTTCGAGATAGTCCTTTTTGGCATGCGCCCGCGTTAGCTCCCAAAGTTCACTCAACGTCGGCGGATCGACCCCCCGGTCCCGATGAGCTGCTCCAATCTGAGTCGCGCTTGAAAAGTGAAGGCACAAATCCCGCATCCCCTTCCACCACGGATAACCCGGTTGGTAGATATGAGCAGGCTCTCCAGTCACGCCATTCAGCTCAAGGATGACGATGTTACGACCCGCTTTGAAATCTTCTACGCAAGGGACTTTGACATCGTAGCGACCAAAGTGAAATCCCTCATAACGCGCACCCAGTTCATCAAAGGCCGCCACCAGTCCGGGCGTCACCAATTTCCGCTCATCCGTGAAAACCGCTCCCCGGGAATGAGTCCCAATCGGTGCCAGCGTAAATTTCTCTCCTTCGGGCAGGACCCGATTCAATTGATCCTCATACTTTGAAAAGTAGTAAGCGGTCATCATAACCGCTCGCTCATCTAACAAGATGAGTTCTTCGAGCGTTCTCTCCCCATCGCCAGCCAAAAACTGCGGTAACTTTCCACAGAGCGAAGCAATTTCCCCCTTTTCCGAATTGGGGGATTTCGCCCAGTGCACCCCAAACTCCATCCCCCCGATCAATTCCTGAACGACAATGCCATCTCGACACTCGGAGATCCATCGTCGGGCCGTCGTTTCATCCTTCACGATCTCGACTCCTTGACCCCGAAGCCCCAGGTCAGGTTTCAGCACGATCGGAAAGCTCAGGTTCTCTTTCTCCATCCAAGCCGCCATCTTCGAAAAGTCACCGCCCTCCCTCATCCGGAGATATTTCGCCGTGCGCACTGCTCCTTCGGGTCCTTCGAAGGCATCCAGAATGCCACCCTTCGACTCCATTGCCATTCCGCTCGCGAGCATCCCGGGATTACAGTTTGTCCAGAGCGTCCACCCGCCGTAACGGATCGCTTCCACCACCCACCACAGCAAGACCGGAGGATATACCGCCCACACCGGCCAAAACTCCCATCTCACCAGACGCTGCCAACGGCCCCACAAAAGTCGTTTCGTCCGCCAGGTCATCGCTGCGACAGGGTTACAAGCGAGCATTCCGGCTCTCCTTCGAGGTTCACTTTCTCCGCCAGATATTCCCAAGTCAGCACCTTCCCCAAGCGAAGATAACTCCGACTCCATGTCTGCGCATCGGGCCGATTCATCCGCACCGTATAGGCGCTCGCGTCCTCCTCGAGAGAACCATGGAAATCAGAACCCCGCTTTCCATCCGAAAACACCTCTTCCCGGGCTTCTCGCACCGCCTCGAAACAGTAACTCGATGACGTCATCGGCATCGCGCCTTTCACTTCTCGCAGCTCTTGCCCATTCCACTCCCAAAACCGTTCATTCTCACCCGAAATCCCGGCAAGCGTGAAAGCAGGATAGTGATCTAGCTCATTAAGAAATGATTCCAGCTCATCGACGCCTCGTGCTGTCGCCATATTCCAAACCAGTTGTCCCCGGCTCTTTCGTCGACCCAAGGTCGTATGCACACCTAACTCCCACTTGTTCAGAAGACAAACGACGAGCCCGAATTCATTCGCGATCATCCACGTTCCTCCCCCCTGCGGATCGCGTGGGCTGAGAAATTTCACGCCATCAAGTTCATAGAGCGACGGCGGATCTGCGATCGGACGAGCCTTATTCTCGTCCCGATTGAACCACACCTCAAGCTGGCCCGGGCCGCCCCGTGTCCACGTGAGAGTGCACATCGTCTCTACTTTTGCTCATCCTTGGAACCCTCGGGTTCCGCTTCAGTTGCTACCTTACTTCCGACCGGAAGCGTTGTATTTGTCTTCGGTCATCCCCCACCTGAGGATGTAGATTTACTCATTCATGTGGGAATTCCCATCGCAGGGAGCACCCATAACTGAAGCGCGAAATATCCCGCGACCACACTAGTTCCGATCAATAATCCTTTCATTGTGTTTTAAAGAGGTAAAAGCCTCCGCCCACAAACTATTCCCGAAGAATCACCAAAGCGCAACTGAGCAAATCCCCAGTTTCAAAATCAAAGGCATCTCACCGCCTCCAACGCCAACGCCGTTTCGTATATATGCTCAGGGCTGCCGCAGTGAAACGAAGGCTACCCCGGATTACCTCAAGCGAAATCTCCCAACACTAACGCTTTTGCGTCTAAGCCTGAATCCTTTTCCAGAATGGAGACAAGCCCTACAGTCTTTTAGACCCATGTCCGTGTTCGTCTCCCCCAAACCGCGAAAAGCCCATTGCTCGGAGCATGAAACTCATCGCGATCGCCGCAAAACTTGTCGACATCTTCTTTCTCTAGCTTGAACCCAGCACAAAAAACCCTTTCCCCCACCGCCTTCTTCCTGTTTCCTCGCGCCCTCAAGGCAGTCAGGATTTTCCAAGCCCAATTGTTGATTCTGCAATTTTCAAATCGTTCATTTTTATTTCGACCCATGGCCAACAAAGACCAAACCGACACCGCCCGTATGGAGAAAATCGTCTCCCTGTGCAAACGCAAAGGATTCATCTTCCAATCTGCCGAGCTATACGGCGGCCTCAACGGATGCTGGGATTACGGCCCGCTCGGTGCCGACTTGAAGAAAAATATCAAAGACTACTGGTGGCGCAAGAACGTTCAGGAGCGCGATGACATTCTCGGCCTCGATGGCTCCATCCTCACCCACCAGGCCGTCCTTACGGCTTCCGGCCATATCGGCGGATTCTCTGATCCGATGTGCGACTGCCTTCTCACCAAGGCCCGCCTCCGCGCCGATCAGATCGAGCCCCAGTCAGGCACCGCTTACCATTTCACCGGCGCTTCCCACCAAGAATCCGGCTGGTCCATCGAACGCGCATACTCCGTCCTCCTCAATCAGCCGAACCAGGACGAAAACAAGGCGCGCAAGACCGCAAAGGAATTCTACGCCCAGTTCCTCAACGATCAGCAAATTTCGCCCAAAAAGTTGACCCTTGCTGGCGAAACCACCAGCGAGGAAAAAGACGTCACAAACTTCAATCCTGATAACGGCTCCCTCCTCACCGAACCCCGCGACTTCGAACTCATGTTCAAAACGCAAATGGGAGCTTCAGCTGACGAAAACGACCCCAACGCGACGGCCTATCTTCGTCCCGAAACCGCGCAATCGATCTTCGTTCAGTATAAAAACGTCGTCGATTCCAGTCGCGTCAAACTCCCTTTCGGCATCGCCCAAATCGGGAAGTCATTCCGCAACGAGATCAACCCGCGCAACTTCACCTTCCGCTCTCGTGAATTCGAGCAGATGGAGATCGAATACTTCTGCCGCCCCGGGGACGGCCTCCGCCTCACCGACGAATGGCTCGCAAATCGCCTCGCCTTCTACGAGACCATCGGCCTCGATAAAGAAAAACTCCACGTCCTCGACATCCCGGATGGCGAACGCGCCCACTACTCGAAGAAGACCTACGACATCGAATACGATTTCCCCTTCGGTCAGCAGGAACTCGAAGGCGTCGCTTACCGTGGCGACTACGACCTCGGCAAGCACCAGGAAGCCTCAGGAAAACCGCTTGAGTATTTCGACGAAGCCACCAAAGAACGCTTCATCCCTCACGTTGTCGAACCTTCCGCGGGCTGCGACCGCACCATCCTCGCTGTTCTTTGCGAAGCTTACGCTGAAGAAGACCTCACCAAAGAAGACGGCAAACAGGACATCCGCACCGTCATGCGCTTCAAGCCCTGCATCGCCCCCATCAAGGCCGCCATCCTCCCGCTTCTTAAAAACAAGCCCGAGCTCGTCGAAAAGGCCAAGGAAGTGAAGAACCTCCTCCAGCCCTTCATGAACGTCTTCTACGACGAAACCGCAGCCATCGGCCGTCGCTACCGTCGTCAGGATGAAATCGGAACCCCCTACTGCATCGCCATCGACTTCGAAACCCTCGGAGAAGAAGACGCTTCGCTCAAGGACACCGTCACCATCCGTCACCGCGATTCCATGGAACAAGAACGCATCGCGATCAGCGACCTCCTCCCATGGCTCCTCGAGCGCATTCGCTAGGAGCGCTTGCGACGCGTTGAAGCTGGATCGGATTGCGGTTGATTTTTTCCCGGCGACAGCCCTCAGGCGCCGTGGGCAGAACATTTACCGCAGCGTATGACTGGCCGATAGAGGCCAGCAATACGCAGGTTGATAAAAGAGGAATATTTCACGGAGCAGTTATTCGTAGAGTTTCGATAGATTTAAATAATCATCATCTCTTTGATTCTTAAAATATTTGCGATAACCCGCCCCCCTGATCGACAAGATCTCTAGAATCAGTAGCCTAATCGCAAATGGATCTCGTCCCCCTGATTCCTCCCGTTGTTGCGCTCATTCTCATCCTTGTGACTCGGCAGGCCGCACTCTCGCTGGGGGCCGCCGTCATCGCCGGAGTCCTCCTCATCCACCAGGGAAACCCACTCGCTTCACTGAGAGCCCTCTTTGAAGAGATTCTTTTTTCAGTTTTTGAGAGTCCCTGGAACCTCAGCGCGATCCTCTTCACCCTCACCCTAGGAGGATTTGCCACCGTTCTCGAAAAAGGGGGAGGCTTCACCGCCCTCCTCAATCGCCTCATTTCCAAAGAAACCAAGCAGCCGAAAAAACGTCTTCTTTTCGGCATTTACGGCCTAGGCCTTCTTTGCTTCTTCGATGGACTCGCCAACGCCATCCTTCTGGGCCGGATCTCCCGCCCCATGACCGATGCCCTGCGCATCTCCCGACAGTTCCTCGCCTACCTCATCGACTCCACCAGCGCCTGTGTTGCCTGCGTCGCCTTCATTTCCACCTGGATCGCCACTCAGCTTTCACTCATCGATGAAGGCCTTAAGGGTTCAGATGTTACGAGCAGTCCCGTTGACCTCTTCTTTGCCTCCATCCCCGCGAATCCCTACTGCCTTTTGACCCTCCTCTTAATTCCTCTCGCCATCCATCGATCATGGAAACCCGGCCCCATGGGAAAAGCTCTTCCGCACGAAACATCCACGCCAATTGAATCATCAGACGAGCTGAAGGCTCGCACTTCCCTCATTCCTCTCGCTGCTCTTGTCCTTATCCTCCCTGGCTTCATCTACCTCTGGCAGGATACCCTATACACCGAGGATAAAATCCCTCTTCCATGGTCCTGGCAAAATGCCTTCAGATCCGATGGCGTTCCCTATGCTATGACCGCAGCGGGCTTCGTCGCCCTCGCCGTCGCCTGCCTTGCCTTCCCTCGCGCTCGTTGGAAAGAACTCCCCGAACATGTCACCCACGGAGCAGCCAGCCTCCTTCCTGCCCTCATCATTCTTCTCTGCGCTTGGTCCCTTGGAAAGGTCTTCAACGAACTCGGCACCGCCAACCTCCTAACCGATGTCATCAAGGGGTCGACTTCGGTAGCCTATCTCCCCCTCTTGGTTTTCCTCTTGGGTTCGGTCACAAGCTTCCTCACCGGAACCTCTTGGGGAACAATGGGCCTGCTCATGCCCATCGTCGTGCCCATCGGGATCGACTTAGGCGCCGCGGATCAACTTACCACCCTTCTTCCGATGATCATCGGGGCCGTCTTTGGAGGCGCTGTATTCGGAGATCACTGCAGTCCCTTTTCCGACACCACCATCGTCTCCGCGATGGCCTCAGGCTGCTCGCCCACCTCGCACGTTATCACTCAAATCCCCTACGCCCTTCTCACCGCGCTCGGAGCAGCGATCGCCTATTCCCTCATGGCGTTTGGATTACCCGCCTGGATTTCCACCCTGATTTGCGCCGCCGCCATGAGCACTTTCGTCCTCACCCAGAAAGAACCTACCTCAGCCAACTAAATCTCCGATGCTTCCAAAACCAGGCTCGAACAACCTGCGATACATGCGCACCGCATAACCATCGGTCATGCCCGCCAGGAAATCGCAAACGAGTCGCGCTTTCGCAGCCTCATCCGGAGCATTAGAGATCTCTTGCGCATCATCTTCACTCAAAAGTTCAAAGGTCTGACCATCGATCGATTCTCCTTTGACATAACGCTTCTCCAGCACTTCCCATAGCCGACGTAGCATCAAGCTCCCTTTGTGCTCAAGCTGCTTAAGCTGGGGCGAAAGGAAAACCACTTCATAAGCCAGCTTCTTGAAGAGTTCGCTCTCCTGACGAATCTCATCATCGACCACTACCTTATAGGAATATCGATGCGTAACGCCGCTTAAAAAGTTCACCTCCCGCTCCAGGCTCGCTGCTTGGATAAAGCTCCCGATCCGTTTCCCCACAAAGGGCTCGATGCGTCCTCTCCTAATCGCCCGTAGCAACTTACCCATGGGATTTTCGTCCGAAACCTCAACCTCGTTCTTTCTTGCCCACCGTTCCACTTTTCCAACCGTCAGGAACCCCGCACGAACCGAGTCGGCAAGATCGTTCAACGAGTAGGCCGTGTCGTCGGCCCAGTCCATGATCTGGCACTCAACCGACTTAAAAGAATCCCGAACATCCCCCGGCACCAACTCAGCCGGGAAATCATGCCCCCCGAGCGCCCAATCCAGAGAACCCACCTGAGAATTATAGAGGAAATGATTGCGGGGTAGTTTTCCCGTCACCGACTTGAGCTCGCTCCAAAGTGATTTGTATTTCAACACCCCATCCATAAAGGCCCGCGTCGGATCCATTCCAGTGCGGCTCTGCGAAAAAATACGATCCGTCAGCAAGCGCAACGTCTGGGCATTCCCTTCGAATCCCCCATATCCCGCCATAAAATGATTCAGTGACCGCTCCCCCGCGTGCCCGAACGGTGGATGGCCCAGGTCGTGCGACAAACAAACAGCCTCCATCAAATCTTCGTCGACGAAAAAGTCATCCTCTAACAAATCACTCGAATGCTTCAGCCAACGACACACCGATTTGCCAATCTGCGCCACTTCGAGTGAATGAGTCAGTCGCGTGCGATAAAAATCATACTCCCCACTCCAAAAGACCTGCGTCTTGCTCTGCATTCTCCGAAACGTAGGCGTATGAAGCACCCGGTCCCGATCCACCTGAAAAGGACTACGAAAGCCCGCTTGGCCCGTCCGACCTGATCGTCTCTCGATATCAAAAGCTCCGTAAAACCGATTTTGCACGCACCTCTTTAGCGTAGATCAGTTCAAACACCAACCTTCTCACTCAGTTGACGCAACCCATTTTCTCTGCTAGGGTGTCCTAGTGTTTCGCAAAACGTCAGCTTCCGTTCTGCTTACAGTCATGAGTCTTCTCATCGGCTTGCAAGCTCCTGTGCTCGGATTTTGCCAACATTCTCAGACGTTCTTCTTTTCCACACCGCAGTGCCAATCTCTTGAGACGGAAAAAAGCCATGTCAATTACCACGACTGTGACTGCCACCACGAGCATGATCAAGAGGCTCTGGACCCATGCGACGAATCTCACCAGTTTCTCGCTCTCGATGTCGATGATTTCACCAAGGCCAGCAACGAATTCTCACCCAATCTCCGCTTCCTTACGGCACCGATCTCCGCCACCCCGGCACCCCTTCTTCAGCAGGAAAAGGTCACCCTTTCTTCGTTCTCTTCCCGTGCACCCCCACCGGGAGTGCCCCTCTTCCGCCTGCACTCCGTCTGGCGCCTCTGATTTTTAAAAGGTGGAATGACTCCTCAGTCATCTTCCACAGGACCGTGACCTAGAAAGGCCACGCCACCCCGATCCGACTCGGTCCCGCATTGAGATAGAATCCCGGCTCACTCACACCGCCCCGCAGGCTACTCGCCCATCCAAGTCCCGGCAGCGTTTTCCAAAACACCGAAAAATGTTCACGCGTCACCGAGGAATCGAAACGCGCTGGCTTTTCTCCACTCCCGGAGACAACCCACGCCTCGGCGTGATCCGGAATCTTAAACCACTTCGCTCGATCTCCCCGCCACCAAAATCCATCCACCGCAGGATACTTCTTATTTTCCGGCACGATCACTTTTCTTCCTTCTTCCGGAATCACCCGAAAATCAGCCAATCCTTCTTTTGTGAAACCAGCAAAGGTCAGCTTCCCTGTCAAAAAATTCCGCTTTATTATATCATCCTCCGGGAAAACCGCAACAACCTCCCTCTCTTTAACTCGCTCAATCGCCTCACTTATCGTCACTGGCTTACTCGTCACTGGCTTACTCGTCACCTGCCGCTCCTCCATCGAAACACACGACATAAAGCACGTTGCCAAAAAACTGATCCCTATGAAGCCTCTCATTTCCGAGCCCAACTTATCATCTCTTGCCTCATGAAAAAGCTCCTCTTTTTAACTCCTGTGATCCTCGCATCCTGCTCCACCCGACAAGTCGATGTTCCCATCGTCACGGTTAAGCCAATCGTCGAAACTGCCACAAAGCACAGCACGTCCACCATTAATCTCACCTTCGCAAACCTTCCCGCGAAGGTCCGCGCAAACAATCCGCATCTCGCCGCCGCCCGCCATCTCATCGGAGAAGCACAAGGAAAGCTTCGTCAGTCAGGACTCCGGAGCAATCCCGAACTCGAAGTCGAGTTCGAAACCGGAAATCGCTTCCACGACCTCATGCTCACCGTCGGTGTCTCACAACGTTTCCCGCGCACCAACCGACTCGCCATCGAAAAACGAGCCTCACAAATTCTCGTGCAAGCCGCAGCCGCCGAGATCCGCAATGTCGAACGCCAACTCATCGGCGAAGCTCGCACCGCCTTCACCAAGGTCCTCGCCCTTCGACAGGAACAAGCCCTCATCAAGAAACAAGAAGCCAACGCCCGACAGCTCGCCGACTTCATCATCAAGTCCGCGGAACAAGGTGAAGCCTCCCTCCTCGAAGCCGGCACCGCTCTTCTGGAAGCCACCCGCCTTTCGAATCGTGCCAAGCAAGTTTCCATCCGATCCCAGCTTGCCCTCGCCTCCCTCAAACCCATCCTGGGCCTGTCGCCCGATAGCACTCTCGTCACTACCCAGACCCTCCCCGAACCCAGCCTTCCTCCGATGCTCGTCGCTTCCGTTCGACGGCCCGACCTCCAGGCCGCCCAACTGCGCGCAAAAAGCGCGAGCGCTTCCAAGGACCTCGAAAGAGCCCGAGTCCGCGACGACTTCGAAGCCGGAATCTTCGCCGGTCTTGGACGTTCCGAGGACGCGCCCGATGGCATCGAGGCCGAGCAAATCATCGGCGTCCGATTCAAAATCCCCTTCACCTATTACAACGACAACTCCGGCAACATCCTCGCCGCCGACGCCCGTCATCAACGCCTCACCGCTGAAGTAAATGCCCTCCACCGCAGCATCAGCGCCGAGGCCCACGCCTACTATCAGGAAATGGCCCAGTGGTCTGCTCTCTCGGATCAGATCGAAGCCAACCTCATCCCCCTGGCCGACGCCCAGATCACAAAGACAAAGGATGCCTACTCCCGCGGCGAAATCCCCTTGCAAGACGTCCTGCGCGCCCAAGAGCAGCGCCTTTCCCTTCTTACCTCTCAGCTCGAAGCCATCCGTGACTTCCACCTCGCGCACGCCAACTACCTTACCGCTACGGCCCAATGAAACGTTTCATCCTTCCCCTCCTCCTCGCCCTTCCACTCTTCGCTGAAGATGAAGAAGAGCGCATCAACCTCAGCGAAAGCGCCGCACGAAACCTCGGCATCAAAGTCGTGGAATCCGAGGACATCACCTTTGAAAGCACCTTCTTCGTCATCGGGCGACTCCAGGAAATCCCAAGCAACCACACCGTCGTCTCCAGCCGCATCCCCGGTCACGTCTCCAAGCTCAACGTCATTGCCGGTGACTTTGTCAAAAAAGGAGACCCCGTCATGAAGGTTCAGAGCCGTCAGTCCGGCAACCCGCCACCCACCGTCACCCTCTACGCACCGAGCTCCGGAATCGTCGCCGAAAGCCATGTGCGCCTCGGCGAGCCCGTCGACCCCTCCAAGGAACTCCTCGACATCCTCGACCTCCGACAAATTTGGGCCATTGCCCGCGTCCCCCAACAAGAAGCCGGAAAACTCAAGATCGGCAGCAAAGCCCGTATTCATATCGCCGCCCTGCAGGACCAAACTATCGAAGGGAAACTCATCCGATTCGGCACCACCGCCGACTCCATCTCAGGCACCTTCGATGCCATCTTCCTCATCGAAAATCCCGAGAACACCTTGCGCCCCGGAATGCGCGCCGAGTTCTCCATCATCACCGCCACCCGCAAAGACGTCACCGCCGTCCCTCGTAAAGCCGTTCAGGGAGACATCACCAATCGCGTCGTCTACGTGAAGGACTTTGATCTCCCCAACTCTTTCATCAAGGCTCCCGTCATCACCGGCGAGGAAAACGACCAATTCATCGAAATTAAAGACGGCCTCTTCCCCGGCGACGAAGTCGTCACCACCGGCGCCTACCTCCTCGGCTTCGCCGGCGGCGGAAACCTCTCCCTCAAAGAAGTCCTCGATGCCGCCCACGGCCACGAGCACAACGAAGACGGCTCCGAAATCACCGAAGGCCAAAAAACAAAGGAAGACGACCACGATCATCCCACCTCCTCCCGCCTCACAACCCTCCTCATTCTATCCAACCTCATCCTCCTAACCCTCCTCATCCTGGCCGGAATCAAGCTCGCCAAAAAATAACCCTCCCCGTCCCAGCCCCCAACCAAGCCGTTCAAATCTCACCGTTCGTGCTCAAATCTCAAATTTCATCTCCCCGTGCTCACCCACCTTATCAACTTCTCCCTCGCCCAACGCGCCCTCGTCCTCGCGCTCGGCGTCATTGTGCTCATCCTCGGATGGCAGACAACGAAAAGGCTGCCCGTCGACGTCCTCCCCGACCTTACCAAGCCCACCGTCACCATTCTCACCGAAGCTCCCGGCCTCTCACCCGAAGAAGTCGAAACCCGCGTCACCCTTCCACTCGAGCGCAGCCTCATGGGCGTCAACGGCCTCAACCGACTCCGCACCACCAGCGACATCGGCCTCTCGCTCACCTTCGTCGAATTCGACTGGGGAACCAACATCTACCAAGCCCGTCAGTTCGTTCAAGAACGCCTCTCCGCAGCGGAACTCCCCAAGGATGTCACTCCCTACATGACGCCCGCCACTTCGCTCATGGGAAACATTATGCTCGTGAGCGTGCTCGATCCCACCGGCGAAATCTCTCCGCAAGATCTCCGCACCCAAGCCGATTGGGTCATCGGCCGACGCCTCCAATCCATCCCCGGAATTGCCGAAGTCCTCCCCATGGGCGGCGGCATCAAGCAAGTCCAAGTCCAACCCGATCCCCAGCGCATGCTCGCACTCGGCGTAAACTACGATGAACTTCGTAATTCCGTCGCAAATGCCGTGCGCAATTCCACCGGCGGATACATCGAGGGCGACTCACAAGAAATCATGGTCCGAAATTTGGCCATGACCACCGATCTCGACCTCATCGGAAACACCACCGTGCGCCACCAGGACGACCGACCACTCCGCATCAAAGACGTCGCCCAGGTCGTCTGGGGAACCGAGCCCATGCGAGGCGATGCCGGCACCACCACCGGCGAACCCGGCAGCCTGGAAGGCCATCCCTCCGTCATCCTCTCGATCACCAAAGCCCCCGGCTACGACACTCTCGATCTCACCGACAAGCTAGAGGCCGCCCTCGATGACCTCCGTAAAACCCTCCCCGGAAATACCGAGATCATCGTGAGCTACCGTCAAGCTGACTACATCAACCTCTCCCTCACCAACCTCAAGGACGCCCTCCTCCACGGAGGAATCATGGTCGCACTCGTCCTCTTTCTCTTCCTTCTCAACTTCCGCATCACCCTCATCACGCTCACCGCGATTCCCCTTTCACTCGCCATTTCCGTCATCGTCTTTTCTCTCTTCGATCTCGGAATCAACTCCATGACGCTTGGCGGATTCGCCGTCGCCATCGGCATGGTCGTCGATGACGCCATTGTCGATGTTGAGAACGTCTACCGCCGCCTCCGCGAAAACCCGAAAGGCAACCGTCTCAAAATCATCGCCGCCGCTTCCTCGGAAATCCGCTCCTCCATTCTCTACGCGACGATCCTCATCATTCTCGTCTTTGTCCCGCTCCTCTCCCTTTCCGGTGTCGAAGGCCGCCTTTTCTCCCCCATCGCCATCGCCACTATCGTGAGCATGGCCGCCTCCTTCCTCGTCTCCCTCACCATTATCCCGGTCCTCTCCTCCTTTCTCCTCAAACCAGACCCAGACAAAGTCCACCGCGATGGCTTTATCCTCCGCTTCATTAAAGCAGCCTTCGGAGGAATCCTCCGCCTCTCCCTAGCCCAACCCTTCGTCGTGATGGCCCTCGCCGCCTTCCTCGTCGCCGTCGGCGCAATCACCTATCCCGGGATGGGCAAAAATTTCCTCCCCACCTTCCGCGAGCCCACCGCCGTCATCGCCACCGCCGCCAGCCCCGGAACCTCACTCGCGAAAACAAGCGAGATCAGCCACACTGCCATGAAATTAATTGGCCAAATCCCCGAGGTCAAAACCGTCTCCTTCCGCGTCGGCCGTGCCGAAAATGGCGACCACGTCGTCCCGGTTTCCACCGTCGAATTTGAAGTGGAGTTCGAAGAACACTTCGAGCGCTCCAAGGAGGAGGTCCTCAAAGATCTCCACCAAACGATGAAGAACATCCCCGGAACCTTCTCCGCCATGAGTTCCCCTCTGGGCGACCGAATCGGCCACATGCTCTCCGGCGTTTCCGCAAAGATCGCCATCAAGATCTACGGACCTGATCTCGACACTCTCAGCGACCTCGGGAACAAGGTCGCCCAAATCGCCCGTGAAATCCCCGGCCTGGAACAAGCGCGCCCCGAGCCCCAAGCCGCCATTCCCCAACTGCGCATCGAGCCCGATCACAAACGACTTCTCGCCTACGGAATGACACCCGGAAAGCTCAACGACCAACTCGCAATCCTCATCGGCGGCGAAATCCTCACGCAAGTCTACGACAACGAACGAACTTACGACCTCGTCCTCCGACTCCCCGAAGAATGGCGCAAGAACCCCCGAAAACTCGGCGACATCTACCTCGACACCCAATCCGGAATTCAAGCGCCTCTCCGGGACCTTGCCAACATCCGTCCCGCCAGCGGCCCCAACAACATCCTCCGCGAAAACACCCAGCGCCGCTTCGTCGTTTCCATCAACCCCTCATCGCAAAACCTCGTCGAACTGGTCGACCAACTCCAGGAACGCCTCGATGAAGAACTCGCCCTCCCCGAGGGATATTCCATCTCATTTGAAGGCGACTACCTCGCGCAGCAAAAAGCGACCAAGCAAATCCTCTTCTTCTCGGCCATTCTCTTGCTCGTCATCATCTTCCTCCTCTTCACCTACTTCCAGAGCTTCAACTTCACCCTCCAGGTTCTTCTCGATATCCCCATCGCCCTTACTGGCGGAATCCTGCTGACGAGCTATAGTCTCAACAATGTCTCCATCGCCACCTTGGTCGGCTTCATCGCCATCGCCGGAATCTCCACACGAAACTCCATCATGCTCATCTCGCACTATCTCCACCTGATGAGGCACGAGAATGAAGACTTTAGCATCCCCATGATCATCCGCGGCACCTCCGAACGCCTGGTCCCCGTCCTCATGACCGCGATCTCCGCTGGAGTCGCCCTTCTTCCCCTCACCATGGATTTGGGCTTCCTCCCTTTCGTCGAACCCGGTGAACCCAGCCTCGCCGAAGGAAAAGAAATCCTCAACCCCGTCGCCCTCGTCATCGTCGGCGGCCTCATCTCATCCACTCTCTTCGGACTCTTGGTAACTCCGGCGGTCTTCTGGACCTTCGGGAAAACCTCCGCGAAAAAGGCAATCACGGCACAAGCTGCCGCTTCTCATTAAACAACCAATCCAAAAACCATATGAAAATAAAATC
>Ga0209711_10000236_pt1 | contig 57135 bp, 53 predicted proteins | sample ArcticOcean_MG_C_7_FD_187441 | JGI IMG/M metagenome (GOLD analysis project Ga0209711, IMG submission 187441) | Marine microbial communities from western Arctic Ocean - ArcticOcean_MG_CB11_88 (SPAdes) (version 2) | ecosystem: Environmental > Aquatic > Marine > Oceanic | place: Arctic Ocean... | reverse complement strand
CTTGCAATTACCAGAGTCCTTATCTATAGTTCGCCACCTAATCTTTTCGACGCGGGGTAGAGCAGCCCGGTAGCTTGTCAGGCTCATAACCTGAAGGTCGCAGGTTCAAATCCTGCCCCCGCAACCAATTCCTTCTAGGCTTCACAGCATTTACAGTTTTTTACTTATTTCCTCGGGGATACTCTGGGGATACTTCTGAAAGAATATCATTTATCATCTTCATCGCCATCTTTAATAAGATAAGAACTTATAGGTAATCTCCTCAACTCTTCCTTATAGGCCTTCCAGTTAGGTAAAAACTTATTCATATAGGCTATAAAGCGCTCGTTGTGCTTCCTTTCTATCAAATGAACCATCTCATGTACAATAATATATTCTAAGCACTCTAGCGGCTTCTTTACTAATTCTAAATTTATTTGAATTTTCTTAGATTGTTGATTGCAGCTACCCCATCTCGTTTTCATTTTCCTAATACCAAAATCTTCTATCTTTAGATTCATTTTCTTTTCCCACTTCTTGATAATATTTGAAGAAACATCTCGTAACTGCGCACGATACCATTCCTGCAAAATTGTATGTCTATGATTCTTATCGGCACTTGATCTTACCTTTATAATAATGGTGTCATTCTTAACTATGACTTGCGGCTTTTGTTCATCCTTTACAACTTTAAGCAAATATCTTTTTCCAAATAAATAATGACTTTCTCTAGTCTTATATTCTTTTATACTTTCTCTTTCCTGATTAAACATCTTTCTTCGATGTCTTTTTATCCAACTCAACTTTGAAATTGCGAATATACGAATTGTTTCCAAATCCATTCTATTAGGTGCGGCAATTCTAACTTTACCAAATGGAGGATTAACGCTTAAATGAACATTCTTAATATTCTTTAACGCAACATCTACATCAATATTTCCTAGATTTATTTTGTGCATTCTAGTATTCCCTCTGCTCCTTAATAATAGAAAAAATTCTCTCTACCTCTTGCTCATCTTCTAGTATTTGATAAATTTCTTGTTTAATCACCCGTTCCTTCCTTTCATTTCCTCTAAAATCAACTTGCTTAACTCTCTTAACGGCTTCATCCACTTTTAATGCCAATAATCCATCTTTGTGAAGATTGTTAAATAAGGCTCTCTGGGCTAATGTTTTAATGTCCTTTGGCAAGTCGTTTCTTTGAGTGTTTGAGACTTTTTCAGCAAGAATTGACATCTTCTTTAGATATTCTTCGTAACTTACTTTTTTCTCCCTTAACTCCAAAATTATTGCTCCAAGCAATTTACTCATCTCTTCAAAATAAGCTGGGTCAATAAGATGTTCTGTGATGATTTTTTGACGAATATTATTTTCAATAGTTTCTGCAACCGCTTCTTGATTATTCTTAATGCCTTCTGGTAACTCGTTAATAGCATCAACAATTCCAGTTTTAGTGATTAAATCCAACAAGCTTTTATTCTCAAATTGATCAATTCTATTGCTAGGATCTGCCTGTATATAGTTATCAATTAAGAATCTGATATCAGCTTCATAAGGCTTAATATCTAAAGTCTCTCCACTGGCTCTACGAACTATTTCTCGCAACCTTAAATAATTATCTAACTTAGTTTTGATCGTTTGCGTTTCCACCTCTGAATAGCCCGCTTGCATCATTTCAGAAGCTATATTTGCATAAGCCCTAATTAAAGAAACTATAGCCTTATAAAGAGCATTTCTTCTTGCTTCTCTAATTTTTAAATCATCTGGATTTTCAGGATTACCACAAAAATAACGAATATAGTTTAAATCGTTCTTTGGTAATTCAACATGTTCGCATATCAGTGCAGCTTCTTCTAAAGAATTATCTAAGCGCTCTTTGCCTTTCTCTAGGCGATCCTTTAATAAAATATCACAATCCTGTTTTTCAAAATCGTCATATTCAAGCTCTGCTGTGTAAACAGAAACAGCATTTTCAACTTTTTTAAATAGCTCTTTGTAATCAACAATATAGCCAAAATCTTTATCATCACCATCAAGCCTATTAACTCTACAAATAGCTTGAAATAGGCCATGATCTTGCATCTCTTTATCAAGGTAAATATAAGTGCAAGACGGAGCATCAAAGCCAGTTAAAAGTTTAGCTACAACAATCAACAACTTCATATTTGCAGGCTCGTATGTAAAAAGAGACTTGGACTTATCTTCGTAAGTTTCTGACTTTGTTTTTCCGGCTTCCGCAACTACATTTTCTAAAATGTTGGTATAAATATTATAGATATATTGCTTATCAGTTTCTGTATTTGCCCCAATATCTTCGGTTACCACATCTCTATGATTTGGATTATAAGAAGTAACCAAAGCACATTTTCCTTTAAATTCGGTTCTTTGAAGTAGTTCATAATATTTACAAGCTTCTAAAATACTTCCTGCCACCAATATTGCATTGCCTTTGCTGTCACCAAGACGAGGTTTTGTTGAAAAATCATAAACCAAATCATTAACAATTTGCTGCATGCGATTTCTACTGCTCAAAACATGCTGCATGGTTCCCCATTTCTTCTTAAGTTCTGACCTTTGAAAGTCATTTAAACCCTTAGTGCGGCTTTCAAACCAAGAGTCAATTCTGTCTTGAGAAATAATTCTTTGCTCAATGTTTCTAGCCTCATACATCAAATCTAAAACTACATTGTCTTTGACCGCTTCATTAAATTTGTAAGTGTGTATATATTTTCCAAAGATTTCTAAACTGGTTTGCTTATCCTTCTTTAAAAGAGGAGTGCCAGTAAAGCCAATAAAAACAGCGTTAGGCAACATTGCTTTCATCACTGTGTGTAATTTTCCACTTTGGGTGCGATGGCATTCATCCACAAAAATAAACAACTCACCAAAAGTTTGTGATGGGTTATTTTTTAACTCCTCAATAAAAGCATCAAAATTTTCAATGTCTCTTTTTCCAAACTTCTGAACCAAAGAGCACAACAATCTAGGCTTTGGTTGAGATAATTGTCTCATCAAATCTTTGCCGCTATTTGTGCGATGAATTGTTTCCCCAGCATCTTTAAAAACACGCTCAATTTGTTTATCAAGCTCATCTCTATCAGTGACAACAGCAACTCTTGCATTTGGATTATTTTCTAAAATCCACTTAGCTAAAAACACCATCACAAGAGATTTTCCGCTTCCTTGCGTGTGCCAGATTATCCCACCTTCTTTTTTGCGAATATTTTCTTGTGCAGCCTTGATACCAAAATATTGATGAACTCGTGGCAATTTTTTAGTGCCACCATCAAATAACACAAAATCAAACATCAGCTCAATCAGGCGCTGTTTGTTGCACATTTTGGTTAAATATTTGTCTAGCTGATAAGTGCTGTCATCCTCAGCATCTTCTTTCCATCCCAAAAAGTATTTCTCGCCAGTGCCAATTGTGCCATACTTCAATCCTTCGCTGTCATTACCAGCAAATACAAATTGCACGGTGCTAAAAAAAGACCCAATAAATTCTCTTTGTTGGTTAGTGATGCTTTGACGAATTCCATCACCAATTGAAACCGTACTTCTCTTTAATTCCAAAACCCCAATCGCAATTCCATTAACATAAAGCACAATATCAGGGCGCTTTTCACGATTTCCTAAAACCGTCACTTCTTCAGCAATTGCAAAGTCATTTTTTTCAGGATCTTTCCAATCAATAAAATTAACTGTAGAGTGATTATCACCAACATTTTCTAAAACTGGCGTACCATAACGAAGCAAGCTGTAAGTGTTTTTATTATTGTTATAAAGGCTTTCATTTGGGTTATTTGCTGCCGTTTTTAATTTATCAATGGCGCGGCTTATCAAGGCTTGGCTATAACCTTTTTTTGCAAGATATTTGCTTAGATATTCTTCTTCAATATTGTGGTTCTTAAGACGCTCCTCCCAATTCCCCAAATATTCATAACCCAGCTTTTCACGGAATAATTTTACAATTCGGTTTTGTGTCACTCTCTCTATTTGACCAATCATACTAATCTAATTTTTCCGGTTAATAATTGCTGCATCATGCCTTGTTTTAGGTTTTTGGCTTTGGTTAGTTTGTTGGTTAAGGTTGCGATTTCTAAGTCTATATCAGAGAAGGTTTTGGCGATTTTTTCTTGTTCAATTTTGTTTTTAGGAAAATGAATTTCTGTCAGATTGATAATATTAGTATTCAAATTCATTTGAGAGCCAGTTTGTCCATTTTTAGACCAATCTTTCTCGATAAAAGATAAAAAATAATATAAGTACTCTTTGTTAATTTCCGGTCTTCCAAAAACTACAAAACCATCGTGAATGCAAACATCTATCTCTGTTAAAATAGGCCTTCCTATTGTTGCGCAAATGCTCATTATCAAATTTCCTCTTTCGACATATCGACTACTTTTAATACCAATATCAGATAGTTTTTGAGTAGTAACTTTAAGAGTTTTTATAGATCTGGTAACATCTGAAATTCTTACCCATCCAACCAAAGAGCTAATCATCAACCATTTAGGATCATCAATTGGTCTTGGTGAAGCTCCACGCGTAATTTCAGCAACCTTGCCTAATTTACTCACCTCCCAATGCGGTTTTGGGGAGAGGAGTTGTTGCATAGCTCCTTGTTTGATTAATTGTTTTTTGGCAATCAGCTTTTCTAAACTTTCAATATAACCATCAGCATTACTCAAAGCATTCGCAATCGCAATTTGTTCGTCTTTATTCTTTGGAATTAAAATTGTTATCTTTGAAAGAAGTCTGCCATTTGTTAATGCTCTGGTTGTATATGAAGCATTTGCAATAATTTCCTTTCTGACAGCTTTAGTAGAAAAACAATATTTCTTATACAAATCAGTAACCAAATTATTTTTTGGTCTACCTCTCAAAACAAATCCACTAAACACTGTATCTTTTGCTTCTTCAAGCATGACTGATGATATACCAATTTCATCCACCGTTTCGGATGTTCTTGTAAAAAAAACATCTCCTTTTTTAGCTGAATAATTTTGCAATTCCTGCTTTGTAACCGTTACGCTTCCAGCTATATCTTTTAAAATAACCCCCCTGTTTCTATAAACATCCATATAGTTCAATATAGGAGTTCCCTTTCCAAAAAACTTTTTCTCCTTATTTAAACCGTTTTTGAAATCAAATAAACTAACTAATGGTACAGCTTCCCAATCCTCAGGAATCAAGCCAACTTCTGTTTGTTTAAATTTTGTTTCTACTCCCCCCATTTAAACCCCATATTTTTAAGGTGAGTATTAACTTTTTCTTCCCAGTCATTAACTGAATTTAAAAGTTCAGGAAGTGTGCTTTCATATCTTTCAGCCAATTCTTTAATTCTTTGATTAAGCCTTTGGCTAATGCGTTGCATCTCGTTTGTAATTGTATGCTCAATTGTCGCCATCCACTTATCTTCAACCAGTAAAACTTGCACTTCTTCTGTGCTTAGAATTTTAAATTTTTCTAACAGATTTTTATCTAGCTGAATATTTGCTTCTTTTAGTTTTTTTGAAAGTTCACTTTGTTGCTCACAAAGGCTTAAATATTTTTCAAATATCTTTTGCTTTTCTAAAAGCTCTTGGTTGTTTTTGTCAGATTTTAACTCGGCCTTTAAAACTTTTAATTCAGCATTTACCGTGGTTTTGCTAATTTTATCGAGGTTTGAAAAAACGCCTTCATCGCCATTATTTTCTTCTTCAATTTCAGTAATTTGCGCGGCTAGGCTTTCGATGTTTGCTTCAAGATTTTCAATTTCTTTTTGCTGCGTTTTGAAATAGAGATTAATCACAATTGATTTTGGTAATAAATCGCAAACCCAACCCTTATCAACCTCTTTGCCAGCTTTGTTTTTTTCAATAATTCTTCTGGTTTCTGCCTTAAATCCACTTGCCACGAGCAAATAACAATCATCTTGCATTGTTTCTGCCCAATAGCTCATTAAATGCTGATAAACATCATATTGATCAATCAGCTTGAAATTGCTAAATGCATCAAGTAAATCTTCGCTTAAATCATGAATGAATTTCTTAGGTTTGGTTTCAGAGTTTATAGATTTGCAAATTACGGTATTTTTGTTTTTCCATTTACCAAAAACTTCATTTACCTTGTTTGAATAAGCGGTAAATTCAGGGTGAGAAAAGATGCTTTGCTTAATTTCATCCTTGGCAATCTTAAGCGCGCTAAAATTTTCTCTTTCAGATTTTTTAAATAAGTAACTTTTTAGAGATGAATAAACATCCCAATAATTTTGCAGAGCCTCAATATCGGCATTTGGAATTCCGCCACATAGATGAGCTTCAATATTTTGGCTATCTTCAATTTCTGTGCTGTCGATGTAGCGAGGAATGTTTAGATTAAATTCTTTTTCTTCGATCTCAGAAACTGGAACCATGCGGCTATATTTTGCCAATTCGACTTTTTTATTAAATATATCGACAATTTTATGAATATCTTGTTGGCGTAAGCGGTTTTTATTTCCGTCTTTTTCAAATCCTTTTGAGGCATCAATCATAAAAATACCTTTGCGACTATCGGCATCTTCTTTATCGATTACAATTAAGCAGGCAGGAATTCCAGTGCCGTAAAATAGGTTTGCTGGCAATCCAATAACTCCTTTGATTACTCCTCTGCGAATTAAGTTTTTGCGAATTTGAGCTTCGGCGTTACCTCTAAATAAAACACCATGAGGCAAAATTACCGCTGCCTTTCCTGTGGTTTTTAGTGATTTTAAAATGTGCAATAAAAATGCATAATCTCCGTTTTTAGATGGTGGAGTTCCGTAATTATAGAATCTTCCCCCTTCCTTTACTTCTTCATCAATATTTAGACCCTTGCTCCAACTTTTGTAACTAAAAGGAGGGTTTGCTACAACAAAGTTAAAAGTTTTAAGTTTAGAATTTTTATCTAAAAAAAGAGGCGTTGAAAGAGTGCTACTCCCACCTCTGATATCGGCAGTTGGGTTATTGTGCAAAATCATATTCATGCGCGCCAATGCTGAAGTAGTATTATCCATTTCTTGACCAAAAACTGAAATTGATTTTTCAGCTTCGTCGGCAACTTTCAAAAGAAGAGAACCTGATCCACAAGTTGGATCATAAACAGAAGTTTCTGCGGTGGTGTTCTTATTATTGATACCAATAACTTTCGCCATTACGCGACTAACTTCAGCAGGAGTATAAAATTGACCCTTACTCTTGCCGCTTTCAGTTGCAAAATTTCGCATTAAATATTCATAAGCATCTCCCAAAATATCATCACCTTCAGCGCGATTGCTTCCAAAATTCAAAGCTGGATTTTCAAAAATAGAAATAAGATTAGTAAGTGTATCTACCATATCCTTGCCACTTCCTAGCTTAGATGGATTGTTAAAATCTGGCATTTCAGAAAGTTTATTAGCCTCAGCTAGTGGGCCAATAATTTGCTTGTTTATTTTGTCACCAATTTCCTTATCGCCCTTTAAAGCAACCATATCTTGAAAAGAAGATCCAGCAGGAATCTCAATTGGAGAATATTTTATACCAGCATATCTGTCGCTGATATATTTTATAAAAAGCATTACCAACACATAATCTTTGTATTCACTGGCATCCATTCCGCCCCTTAGCTCGTCGCATCCTGCCCAAAGAGAGCTGTATAATTCTGATTTTTTGATAGCCATCGCTTCTTTATTTGAAATAAATTGATTATATGAATTCTGAACTAAACAGTATTATACACTTCTTAACTTTCAATCAATCGTAGGAGTAATGGTATTTATTAGTTTTTATACAGCAATTTTGAGAAATTAGATTAAAGGTCTGCGGCGTAATACAGGGGTCGGGTTCGTTCCATCAACTACTAATTAAAATTAGTAGTTGATAGTTGATGGAACGAACCCGACCCCTTCACACTGATACGCAATAAAGAAGTCTTTGGGAAGCTCTCCTTAGAGTCAGGATTTGAGCAATTGGGAAAAGAAGGTAAATTGTATGTTAAGAGCAAGAAACTGCCAGAATCTCTTAAAAATGAATTGATGTGCTTTAATGGAGATTGGTAATTTGGAGCTCTTCCAACTTGGGATAAGAATGATATTAATCCACGTTATCCAAATGTTTTAGAGCCCATAATAATTCCGCCAGTTCAAGATAAAGGTAAAGAGTTAAAAGGTAAAACTTTTAGACAGCTTTGGAGTGATGCAAAAGAAGTGTTATTGCAATGTGATGAAATTGTTTTTATTGGTTACTCTTTTCCAGATACCGACTTCTGTTCAAAGGAGCTTTTTATTGAAACCTTTTCCAAGAACAAAGATATCGAGGTAACTTTTGTGAACCCTGATAGTAATATTGTTGATCAATTTCGTGAATTGGTAAATTTTAAGAAGGAAGTAAAGCTTTATAATGATAGTGAGTCTTACATTAAAGGTCTTTAAGAGATATATGTGAGACATATTATCTTTACTTAAAGGGCTTAGAAAATATTATAAACAAGATACTTTAATCTTAATCGACAAATCATATTTTTAAAATCAGGTTTGTCGTTTATTTGAGTTATGTTAATATAAAAAATTTTATGAAACTACATTTAAAGCTAGAAAATTGTCACGGAATAGGATCTCTGGAACATAGTTTTGATTTTACAAAACATAGGATTTTTACTGTATATGCTCCAAATGGTTCAATGAAAACATCATTTGCAAAAACATTCACTGATTTGCAACAAGGTATAGAGAGCAAAGATCATATTTATGATAAAAGAAGACCTTCATCAAGAGAGATAAAGATTGATGATAATCCGATTAAAGATACGGAAATTTTAGTAATTAACTCCTATGAAGATGAATATAAATATTCACCCAATGTGGCTAAGTTATTAGCTAATAAAGATTTAAAAGAAGAATATAAAGTAATACATGAGGAAATTGCTAAGCAGAAAGAGCCACTAACAATAGCTTTAGAAGATCTTACTGGAAATGCAAAAGGAGCTATATGTGAAGAACAACTAGCAATGGATGTAACTTCTGAGTCTAACGAAAGTGCGTTTTTCACTGCTTTAATACGCCTTGAAGACGAAGTTAATTTAATGAAGGAAGATAAGCTATCCCATCTTAAATATAATATTATCTTTAACCAAAAAACTGAGAAAGTTTTTTCAGATACAAAGTTTCAAGAATTCTTAAAGCAATATCTCGAAAAATATGATGAATTAATAAAGGCCTCAAATTTCTTTAAAGCAGGCGTTTTTGATCACAATAATATTTCTGATATTATAAGAAACCTAAAGGACAATAATTTTTTTCATAAAGATTTGAATAACGGAATCCTTCTAAATGGAGAGTCTATCGCAACAGATGAAAGATTGCAAAATATTGTAGATGAAGAATTGCAAAAAATTATAAATAATAAGGAGCTAAAAAAGCTTTTTGATAAAGTTAATAAAATTTTATGCAGCAATCCTCAGTTAAGAGATTTTTCTAAATATTTAAAAGAAAATAGAATAATATTAGAGGAAATAGAGAATCCACAACTATTTAAAGAGAAAATTTGGAAGTCATATTTGCATAAGAATCTTGATCTGTATAATTCTTTGGTTGAGTTGTATAAAGAAAAAAGAAAGAGGCTCTTAGAAATAAAAGAGGAAATAAAAAATGATATTCCCAGATGGAACAAAGTAATTTCTATTTTTAATAGTAGGTTTCATGTGCCTTTCCGATTAGAAGTAGAAAATAGAGAGGATACTGTATTAAAAGAAAGTTACCCAAAACTAGAGTTCTACTTTGAAGATGAGTCAATTGATCAAGAGAAGTTGGTAAGAGATGTTTTAAGCCAAGGAGAAAAAAGAGCTCTATACTTAATGAGGGTAATATTTGATATTGAAGCGAGAAAAATTACCAAACAAAAAACATTATTTGTTATAGATGATATTGCTGATTCTTTTGATTATCAAAATAAATATGCTATTATTGAATATTTAAGAGATATTCTAGAAGAGGATGGGGTTAATTTTTATCAAATAATATTAACGCATAATTACGACTTTTATCGAACTGTTGGCAAAAGATTAATACACGGAAATAATTATAATGAAATAAAGAAGCATAAATTAAATGTCGTAAAACATGATAGTAAGAAAATTGAGCTTCAAGTTGATAAATACCAGAATAACCCATTTGATACATGGAAGAGTAACCTTGATGACGATGTATATTTAATAGCTTCAATACCTTTTATTCGTAATATAACGGAGTATTGTAATGGAACTCAAGATAATATATCTTATAATAATTTAACTTCATTGCTTCATAAAAAAGGTAATACAGACGATATTAGAATATCAGAGTTACTGGTAGTATTTACTGATGTTATTCCTAATTTAGCTGTGGATAAAGTTTTAAATAAGGAAAGATTAGTTAAGGATGTAATATATAGCGTTGCTAAAGATTTAGCATCCAAAGATGAAGATTACCTACAGTTAGAAAATAAAATTGTATTATCCATCGCCATTAGATTAAGAGCAGAAGAGTTTATGATACAAAAAATTAATGATTCTGAATATTGTGCTAGAATAGAAGGGATTCAAACTTACACCTTAATTAAAAAATACAAGGAACTCTTTCCAAGAGATGATGCTGGTAAGAATCTTTTAAATAAGGTAAATATTATTACCCCAGAAAACATACACATTAATTCTTTTATGTATGAACCAATTCTTGATATGTCCAGTAATTCACTAAAGGCTTTATACAAAGAATTTATATAGTATGGTAGTAATAAAGTAGGGTCTAGACAACTTTAGAAAGGAAAGGTGCTGGGCACCTTTTTTTTAATACCTCATTCATCAGGATGTTTGTTTAAGAATCAGTAAAATTTTAAAGAATGATGATAAATAATTTGCAACAACACAATATTGTTGAGCCACGAGGAAAAATTACAATAAACGAAACGGGGATCAGTAAGACTGATGTTTACTATGAGTCTTTAACTCACAAGGGCTCTGATGAAGGTTTGTTAGATGTAAAATCGCAGAAAATAAAGCTAATTTCTTTTGATGAAGAAAGTGATCGCATTGAAATATTCCCAATTAATACATTGCCTCAGAGTGACAGATTTCTTGGGCCAAAGTATGAAGGCTTACGAAGCATAATTTTAGATGGCTTTGATTTTGATTCAATAGGAACGGAAGAAGAAGTTATAGATGTTTTGGATGAACTTCTTCCTTCGGGATTTGTAAAAGATTATAATTACGGTTTAGGTCTTCTTAAAGAATATCGATTTATAATTCAGGCGTTAGAAGTGATTGAAATTAATTGCCTAATTATATCTAAAAGAAGTTCTAAGAACAATGAAGAAAAAGTGACTATAGACGAAGAATCTCATACATGTATAATGAAATTCAGTGTTTATGATAAGATCCGAAAAGAGATGAATAGAATACAGCAGAGAGTCAATAAATATGGCGGTGAATCAAAATCTATTTCCGCTAATAATATCATCGCATTTTATTTAAAAAATGAGCATTACCTTCAAAAGAAACCATCTTTTCATGAAAGTAGCCTTTCTAAGGTGATAGGTGAAGGGTTATCAGGAGTTTCTACCGATTTGTCGAGGGGAGAGCAAAAGAAAGTTCTAGAATTTGTTTCACGAAACAAAGAAAACATCGCAAACACTCAGCCAGAAATTTTAACAAAGCTTCGCAGCGATATAGAAACTGTGACATTGAAGAACTTAATTAAAAAATATGAGGATAATTTAGAACAAAACTTAGGAGAAAATAAATGGCAAAAACTTTTTAGTGAAAATCCATTTATTTTGAGTATGGCATTTGGTTTCCCGATGATGAAAATTGCTGATACTGCTTATGTTGGAGGGAAAAAAATCACCGGAGGTGGAGATAAAATTACAGATTTTTTAGTAAAAAATACTTTAACCAATAGTATAGGATTAATTGAGATAAAAACTCCTGCAACGGAAATAATCTCTAAAGTACCCTATCGAAAAAGTGTTTTCTACTCTACTTCACAATTATCTGGTTCTATAAGTCAGCTTCTTGATCAGAGAAGTAAATTTCAACAAGAAATATCTAGACTTAGAGATACTTCAAGAATGGATGTTGAGTCATATTCAATTAAATCAATTTTAATTATTGGAATGATTCCAAAGGATTTGGAAAAGCAAAAATCTTTTGAGATATTTAGAGGCAATCTAAAAGATATTTTTGTAATTACATTTGATGAGTTGTTGGTGAAATTAAAAGATCTTCATTCATTTCTGAATTACGAAAGTGGGGAATAGTCAAGAAAATTGAGATATAAGCGTTATTTATATATTTTATTTTTCATGTACAAAACAATGTATAAGGTAAAGCCTTAAAATACTTAATCATTATAAACAAAGGCTTTAGGTCTTATTTTTCAAATCCTGCCCCCGCAACCAATCTCCTATTATATTTATCCTTATCTCTAGTGAACTAACCTAAGTAGCCTAGCTTTCTCGTTGGTTAATATTAATCATTTGACTAGTGAGAGTAGTAAAATTAACTTGGTTTTTTTACTTATTAAAAATAGTTACTGTGTAGTGAAAGCTATTCTTAATAATTAAAATAATTTTAAATATTAGGAAGCATGCATATCTCAATTTTTGATCTTTTTAAAATAGGTATTGGTCCTTCAAGTTCACATACTGTTGGACCCATGAAAGCTGCGAATAAATTTCTTAAGCTTTTTCAGGAACAATATCCATTGAACAAAATTGTTAAAATAAAGGTTAATCTTTATGGGTCACTAGCTTTGACTGGTATTGGTCATGGTAGCGATAAAGCTGTGATTTGGGGTCTTTGTGGTTATAAGCCAGACACTATTGATGTTGATCAAGCAGATGTTATTTTTGAAAAAATAAAAGAAAGTTCTGAGTTACCTTTACTAAACAAACATTCCATTAATTTTGATTATAAAGCTGACTTAGATCTTATCCCTAAAAAATTACCAGAACATGCAAATGGCATGATGTTTACAGCTTTTGATGAGAATGAAAATATTTTATTCAGTAAAAAATTCTTTTCTGTGGGTGGTGGCTTTTTCTTATCTGAAGATGAAATGCACAAAGATGAAGGAGTGGAATCTAAAAAAGTTAAATATCAATTCACAACAGCCGATGCTTTATTAAAATTATGTGAAGAAAATAACTTAACAATAACACAAATCATTGCTGAAAATGAAAAATATTTTCATAGTGAAAAAGAAATAGAAGAAAAGCTTCAGGCAATTTGGCAAGTAATGCAAAATTGTGTTGAAAAGGGTTGTAGAACTGAAGGTATATTACCAGGTGGTCTTAATGTTAGCCGCCGTGCCCCTGGATTGGCTGAAAAGTTAAGAATAAGAAATAATTCACCAGAACAAGTTTTTGACTGGGTAAGTCTTTACGCTTTGGCGGTTAATGAAGAAAATGCTGCTGGTGGTAGAGTCGTTACCGCTCCAACTAATGGTGCTGCTGGAATCGTGCCTGCGGTTTTGCATTATTTTGAAAAATATCAAAGAAGATTAAATATTGGTGATCTTAAAAACTTCTTTTTTACAGCTGGAGCTATTGGGTTTTTATATAAGGAAAATGCTTCAATTTCTGGTGCCGAAATGGGTTGCCAGGGAGAAGTTGGGGTTGCTTGCTCAATGGCCGCTGGAGGTTTGGCAGCACTTAATAAATGTTCGCCACAGCAAGTTGAAATTGCCGCTGAGATTGGCATGGAACATAATCTTGGACTAACATGTGATCCAGTTAAAGGATTAGTGCAAATTCCTTGTATTGAGCGTAACACCATGGGTGCAATCAAAGCAATCAACGCGGCCAGATTAGCTTATAATAATGACGGAACTCAAAAAGTATCTCTTGATAAGGTTATTAAAACGATGCGCCAAGTTGGAGAAGATATGAAATCTCGCTATAAAGAAACTTCAAAAGGCGGCCTGGCTATTAATGTGGTGGAATGTTAAGGCTCTTTAATTAAAGCATACTGGGTAGTTAAACCTTATATTTTATTTTACGAAAAGAATGCGAGATATTTTATGCTTGAATTAATAGTTCTCTTCTTCTCCTCTCTGATAGCCGCCACAATTTTACCTGCTCAATCTGAAATAATTCTGGCTGCCTTATTAATGGCCGGAAATCATCAGCAATTTTTACTGCTGCTAATTGCAACTTCAGGAAATGTATTAGGATCTGTAATAAATTGGTTTTTGGGTGCTTATTTTATGAAATTTAAAGAGAGAAATTGGTTTCCGATAAAAGCTTCTAAAATTGACAAATATGCCAAAATTTATCAAAAAAGGGGAGTTTGGTTATTATTGTTCGCTTGGCTTCCTATTGTAGGAGATCCGATTACTGTAATAGCCGGAATGGCAAGAGTTAATATTTGGTTGTTCTTATTGCTGGTTGGTATAGGAAAAGCAGGAAGATATTTGGTGATTACTATGCTTCTTTAATTTCTTATTTAAATAAGTGATTTGTCGAGCCGTTGACCTTCTCTTGTTGCGAACTTGCAATAGACCTAGAAGGAGAAATATCTCTTTTAGATTCACTTACTGCTTCTTCCGAAGTAACAGACCTCATATCAGGCTCTATGTCTCTTATATGATAATTTTCTAAAAGATTATAGGTAGTTTGGTGTTCATGAAGTTTGGCTATATTTTGTGCACTTAAATTGTCAGCAGATAATATGTTAATATCGGCGCCATTTTGGTATAGTAAGGTGACTATCGAATCGAAACCGAGGCCAGAGGCCATCATACAAGCTGTTTTGCCTATGTGATTTTGTGTATCTAGGTCTGCACCGCATTTAATTAAAGTTTGGATTGTACTTAAATGTCCTCTAATAGCTGCAGCCGTAAGTGCGCAATCTCCATGTTTTTTTGTTTGTATATTTACATCAGCTTCGTGTTTTATAAGAAGTCTTATGATATCGTCATATCCACATTCTGCGGCTACCACTAGCGGTGGAGTTTCATTATGTTCTTGGTTAAGGTCGTAACCTGGTCGTATTGTTAATAGATGGTCTATTTGATAGACAGTTTGGTTATTAATAACGCTAAATTGTAATAGTGCTCCAAATTCTTTGTTTGAAAAGTTTATTATTGCCTCTTTTTCTTGATTTGAATAATCGTCTAATTCTGATTTTGGCATAATTTTATTTTTTTAAGTAAAAGTAATTATTTGGTAGATACACCGTTAATTTTATTTAAGTTCGTCAAATCATTTCTATCAAGACAGAATTTTTGGGGCAAGGAAATTCTAGTTCCGCTGGCAGTTAAGTGAACTTTAGTAAAATTGTCGTCGGTTTGAGTAACAAATCTTAGAATCAAAGATTTAACAGCAAAGATTGAGTCACGATTCTCAATAATGATACTTACTTCTTTTATAGCCTTCTTAATAGGAGTCTGAGGTGTGTTACTGTCTTTGTTATTTCCTTCCTTGTCATGGTTTTTATTGTAGCGATTGCGCATTTTTTGCACTTTGATATCTTCAAATTCCTCTTCTTTAGCTTTAACATTTTGGATAAAGTCATCAAGCTTAGAAACTTCCTTAGTTAGAATCCTAATCCCGCCTTCATCTTTTCTAACTAAGCAGCTAAGCATAATTTGACTACCATCCACAAGTAAGTCTCTGCACTGTGTTATTATATCTTCATCAAATATCATCACCTCGTAGATTCCAAAAGGATCAGACATTGTCAAATAAGCAAATCTTCCTCTTGATCCTGAGCGGTGTTTACTAGCGGCCACTACACCAGCAATTTTTATGACGTTGCAATCTTCTAATTCTCCTTTTTCTATTTTAGTAGAAAACACGACACCACGTTTTTTTAAATCTTCTAACTTTCTATCTAGCGGATGTTCGTTAAGAAAGAATCCAAAGGCTTCAAATTCTTTTTGTAGCTTTTCATCATGATCCCAATCTTCAACATTTTTTAGGGGAGGGTTGGCATTGGTTTCTGGCATAGCGCCAAAGAATGTCATCTGGTCAGAGTTTTTTTCTTCTTCTTTCTTAGCAGAAAAAGCTGATAAAATATCGTAACTTTCAGCAATTTGGCGGCGGTTTTTTTGCAATTTTTCAAAAGATCCGGACTTAGCAAGAGCTTCAATAGATTTCTTATTAATGGATTTAGGATCTAGCCTCTCACAAAAATCATAAACATCTTTATACTCGCCAGTTTCATTTCTAATATCGCAGGCTTTCTGCATCACATTAAAGCCGACAGCCTTAATGGCTCCAAGTCCAAATCTAATCGCGTATTTTTGTTCTTGGTTACTCATGCGATAGTTAATAAAATGATGATTCCAATTACTATTCGATAAAGCGCAAATGGTAAAAAGCTATTTTTGCTAACAAAACTAATAAACCATTTAATTACCACTAAAGCAGAAAAAAACGACGACACCAGGCCAACTAAGATAAGCCCAATATTATTGTAATTCAGACTGTCTAAATTTTGAAATAGGTCAAAGAAAGTAGCCGCAGCTATTGTTGGAATAGCCAAGAAAAATGAAAATTCCGTAGCTGTCTGGCGGTTTAATCCAGTAATTAGTCCACCAATTATTGTAGCACCAGATCTAGAAGTTCCGGGTATCATTGCAAGGGACTGAAATAGGCCAATTAATAATGCTTGTTTTGGAGTCACGTCGTCAATGTTAGTGGCTTTCGTATCTTGTTGGTCTTTCCTGTCAAAAATAAGCATAGCAATACCGCCAACGATAAGTGCAATCGCAATTGAATAATTAGAAAAGAAAGTCTTCTTTATAAAATCATGAAACAGCAAGCCCAAAATGGCGGCTGGCATAAATGCGATAATGATGTTAAGGCTGAATTTTTGAGATTTTTTATCGTTAATATTTACAACCGTGCTTAATATCTTTTCTTTGTAAACCACACATATGGCTAAAATAGCGCCGAGTTGGATAACTATTTCAAATAAGTTATTTTGGATTGCGTTGAAGTCTATTAGGTAAGAAGAGATTAATAAATGAGCCGTGGATGATACAGGTAAGAACTCAGTAAGACCTTCAATTATTCCTAGTAGGGTGGCCTTGAAAATGTCTATCATTAAAAAATATGGTTTTTTTGGGGATGATTTTATTAGATCTTCCCGCGCTTTTAGAGCCCTCCTACGCTAAAGCTACGGCGGACGGGCACTACGCTCTAACAATCTCCGACTATCAGTTCATCCTTAACAGGATGGCCTGCCAGCCTTAGCTCGTAAGAGCGTAGGATGGTACCTCTGGTCCGACTTGAACGGACACGTCCCGAAGGACATCAGATTTTGAGTCTGACGCGTCTACCAATTCCACCACAGAGGCGCAATATGAGTTTAATTTAGAAACAAATTACAATAAATACAACTGCTTAATATGTATTTTCAACAACATATTCCATTTTGATATTTAGCGGGAAGAAATTACCACTACTTATTTGTTCGTCCATCAAGGCTTGATCAAAATATTTTTCAACAAAAAGAGGGTCACTTTCTATTTCATCACTGATAGCAAAAACCATTTTTAGAGTTTTAGATTCGCCCGCTCTAATATTTTGTTCTTCCATACATAAACACTGATATTTTTCTATATATTGCTCAAATTGTGGTGGCCAAATTTTTAGTTTAGGTCTGAAATAGACAATTTTTTGGTAGTTATTAGTTACTTTGTAATTGATAACCATGGTTTTATTGGTGTATGTTGCGATAGTGTCTTTAGATAATATCTCAAAATCAATCATCTCATGGAAATTTTGAGTTCCAAATTCAATATTAAAACCCATCCCGTCATTTTTAGAAAAGAAGGTTTGCATTGTTATTGCCTCGCAGGATCCAGTTCTATAGCAGAATTTATTATATGGGAATGATGCAAAAAATAATACTAAAATTATTATGGCAACTGATAAGATATATTTTCTAATATTGATCATGATTTATAACTTGTTTTTCCTTAAGTTTTTTTTAAAGTCTGTATGTGATTATAGGATTTTTAAAATATTTTAAATAAAATGCAAAGAGCAACTTTTGACGAGCCATTTAAGAAATTTGATAATTGGCTAAAAATGGCCCAAGACAATAATAAAATAATCGAGCCAGAGGCAATGTGCCTATCAACGGTAGATGAAAATAGCGCTCCGTCATCAAGAATGATCTTATTAAAGAAATATGATGAAAAAGGTTTTTGCTTTTTTACTAACCTTACAAGTAGGAAAGGTAAAGAAATAATGCAAAATAAAAACGCCGCCTTGTGTTTTTATTGGGGTGTTTTAGGTAAACAAATAAGAATAGAAGGCGTATTAGAGCCTGTATCTCCAAAAGAAGCTGATGATTACTTCACAACCAGAAGAAAAGAAAGCAAAATAGGAGCTTGGGCCTCAAAACAATCATGTGAAATGTCTGACTGGAGTGAGTTTGAAGCAAGAATGCAAAAAATAACTCAAGATTTTGAAGGGCAAGATATATCCAGGCCACCATTTTGGTCTGGTTTTAGATTAGTCCCAAAGAAAATAGAATTTTGGGAAGAGGGAGACTTTAGAATTCATAGGAGAGAAGTTTATGAGTCTGATATAAGTGAATGGATCGTTAAAAAAATATACCCATAATGGAAAATTTCGAACATAATTGTAATAATTTTTTAGAAGAGTTATCCGATAAAATTGAGAAATTGGATAAGAATTCAATTTTTGATGTTGATTACTCGGATGGAATATTAAATATTCTTCTGGAAGATACTGGCCAAACTTATGTTATTAATAGACATAGTGCATCACGCAAAATTTGGTACTCATCGCCGCTTAGTGGAGCTGATTATTTTTCTTTCGATTTATCTAAAGAAAAATGGTTAAACGACAAAGGTGATTTATTAACTGATAAGCTATTTAGAGAACTAGATAGTATCTTAAAAAATATTTAAAGAAATGAAAAATATACTACTTATTGAAGGCGACGGAATTGGTCCTGAGGTTGTTACCCAGGCAAAAAAGATAATTGAATTCTTTAACGTTAACTCTGACAAAAAATTCTCAACCAGTAATGCCTTACTTGGAGGAGTTGCTTATGACGAAACCGGAACGCCATTCCCTGAGGAAACTCTAAGTCTAGCTAAAGAATCTGATGCAATATTACTTGGCGCCGTTGGCGGACCAAAGTGGGAATCACTAGATTACTCGCTCAGACCAGAAAGAGGTTTACTTGGAATTAGAAAAGATCTTTGCCTATTTGCAAATCTTAGACCTGCAAAAGTCTTTAACGCATTGGTTGACAGTTCAACTCTAAAAAGAGAAATAGTTGAAGGTCTTGATATCATGATCGTTAGAGAATTAACCGGAGATTTATATTTTGGCGAACCAAGATACGTTAAAACTTTAGAAGACGGTTCAAGACAAGGTGTAAATACCATGACTTACAATTCTAAAGAAGTTGACAGAATAGCTAGAGTGGCATTCGATCTAGCTAAAGTAAGAGGTGGAAAGTTAACATCAGTTGATAAAGCTAACGTTCTAGAAACCACAGAAATGTGGCGTGAAGTTGTTGAGGAAATCGGACAAAAAGACTATGCGGAAATTGAATTATCTCACATGTATGTAGATAACGCATCAATGCAACTAGTTAGATATCCAAAACAATTTGACGTTATGGTAACCGGTAACATGTTCGGCGACATTCTATCTGACACAGCTTCAATGCTTACAGGATCTCTTGGAATGTTACCTTCAGCTTCACTGGGTGAAAAAAGAGCGGACGGCAAACAATACAGCCTTTATGAACCAGTTCACGGTTCGGCTCCAGATATCGCTGGCCAAAACATTGCTAACCCAATCGCAACCATTCTTAGCTTAGGCATGATGTTCAAATACTCATTTGGCTATGACAAAGAATCAGACATGATAGAACAAGCAGTTGAAAATGTTCTAAGTGAAGGGTACAGAACTAAAGATATAGCTTCTGAAGGTGAAGAAACAATCTCATGCTCAAAAATGGGTGAATTAATTATTGAGCAATTAAAGAAACTTTCATGAAATTTTGGTCTCAACTTACATTAGTATTATCACTGATTTTGTTGATGCTAGTTAGTGTTGAGGCCAAAAGAGTAACTTCTTTTGAGAAAAGGCCGGCTTGTGAAGCAAGTGGTGGTGTTTGGAGACAATATGGCAATGCCTGTGCAGATGGATGCTTAGTCAAATTTGACAAATTTAGAATGTGTGCTCAGGCTTTAACATATGCTTGCGATTGTCTGAAAGATAAATGCTTTGATGGGCAAAGATGCGTAGGATTGGAAGGTTATAAAGTAGAATATGAAGCAATTAAAAATAAAGAAAAAACACTCCTTAATAATTTAAAAGAAGCGCGCCAAGGTGAATATAGCGAGAATAGACAAAGGATTATGCAAAGGCTTTTTGGTGCGCCGCCAGAAGCAAATAACCAGGTTCAAAATCTTGATGCAGTTAAAAACCAACAACAAACTCCATCTAATAATAACCTAACTCCTAAGAAAAAAGAGGGATTTAGTCCTATTAATTCAATAATGCAAAATCCTAATGTTCATGGTGGTGGAGCCTTCGAAGTACCAGCATTTTTTGCAAAAAGTCAAGAAGATGCAAAAAAATCACTTGATGAAAAAGATAAAGAAAATGATGATAGCAAAGAGGGCGATAATTCTAAGAAATTTATGGTATTGCCTAATATACCACTACCAACACTATAATATAATCAGTAATGGAAGAGAAAATCTTATTAATATTAAATAGACTAGCAGTTAGGTTTCTTGGCTTTTCCCTATGCTTATTTTCAGCTATATATTTTCTTTCCCTAATCTCATACAACTCCAAAGACCCTTCTTTTAACAGTTTTTCTACAGAAGAAAAGATAGGTAACTTTGTTGGTAGTTTCGGTTCTCATCTTTCTGATCTGTCTTACCAATTTATTGGGCTTTCTTCATATGTTTTGGTATTAATAATATTCTCTATCGGTTACAAAATACTAACTACCTTCTCTTTGAAAAACCTGTTACCAAAAATAATATTGGCCCCAATTTCCATTCTAAGCTGTAGCGTTTTCTTCTCATGCCTTTTCCAACCAGCATGGTGGGATTTTGTCAGCATGGGTGGTGTTAACGGTGCTTTTATTCTAGACCATTTTAGCTATATTCCAAAATTCTTATTACTAATTATATCACTAATATTTTCTGCTTGTTTAGTCTCAATTATTGTTGAAGTTAGCTTCAAAGATTGGAATTATTTCTTTAGATATTTATTAGTGATATCAGGAATTATCTTGGAAAAAATAAATGCATATATTATCCAAAAGAAAGATGAATATATAGCTAAAAGAAGGTCCGCCAGAAGAGGCGAGATTAATGATTCCAATGAAGAGGATTTTGTTGGTGGACATTTAGTTAGAGAAGAAGCAGTTGAAGAAGATTATGAGGAAGAAGAGGACGAAATAGGAGAAACAGTAAATAAGGTTGTCGAAAAGGCTCAACTTAAGACTCAACTAAAGTCTGTTAAGTCTAAAAGATCTTCCAATTCAAAATATCAGCTACCTACAGTTGACCTACTGACTGATAGATCTCTTGAAAATAAAGATACAAAGGTTCCCAAGAAGGCTGTTGATGAACAATCTGCAATGTTGACTAAAGTTCTAGATGACTTTGGTGTGAGAGGAACGTCTCTTGGAGCAAGTGTAGGACCAGTAATTACATTACATGAATTTGAGCCGGCGGCAGGAACTAAAGCCGCAAGAGTTGTCGGACTATCAGAAGATATCGCCAGAACTATGAGCGCTGTTTCTGCTCGTATTGCGGTGGTTTCTGGAAAAACGTCAATTGGTATTGAATTACCTAATCCAAAAAGACAGATGATCTTCTTTCGTGAATTAATAGAAAGTAAAGATTATAGATTCTCACAAGACGCTCTGCCAATGATTTTAGGTAAAGATATTGGTGGTAAAGTCGTTGTTGCTGATATGGCCAAAATGCCACATTTGTTAATTGCAGGTACAACAGGTTCAGGTAAGTCAGTTGGTTTGAACGTGATGATCTTATCATTATTATATAAGTTAAGGCCAGATGAATGTAAATTCATTATGATTGATCCAAAGATGTTAGAATTATCAATCTATGACGGAATACCGCATCTTCTATCTCCAGTTGTAACAGACCCTAATAAAGCTGTTGTTGCCCTGAAATGGGCAGTATCTGAGATGGAAGAAAGATACAGGCTAATGTCCAGCTTCGCTGTTAGAAATATTAGTGGCTATAATGAAAAAGTAGAAAAAGCAGCCATGGATGGCAAAATGCTAAAAAGAAAAGTACAAACCGGATATGATCCAACAAACGGTCAACCAATCATCGATGAAATTGAATTCGAACCAAAAAAACTTCCATACATAGTAGTGGTAATTGATGAAATGGCCGATCTAATGCTAGTGGCCGGAAAAGAAATTGAAAGCTTAATACAAAGACTAGCCCAAATGGCTAGAGCAGCTGGTATACATGTAATTATGGCAACGCAGCGCCCATCAGTTGATGTAATCACCGGTGTAATTAAAGCCAACTTTCCAACCAGAATTTCCTTCCAGGTAACCTCTAGAATTGATAGTAGAACAATCCTAGGAGAACAAGGAGCAGAACAACTTCTTGGAAAAGGTGACATGATCTACATGTCAGGCGGAAGCAAAAAAATAAGAGTCCACGGACCATTTTGTTCAGACACTGAAATAGAGAACATCGTTAACTTTATTAAAGACCAAGATTTAGCAGAATTTGGTGAAGGTGAAAAAGTATCCTTCGAATCAGTTGCAAATCTAGAGGCCCCAGCCTCAGCCGGAGTCAGCGAAATGAAAGAAGGTGGCAGCGGAGATGAAGACCTATACACAAAAGCAGTAGGAATAGTAAGAAGAGACAATAAAGCCTCCATCAGCTACATCCAAAGACAGCTAAGAATCGGCTATAACCGTGCAGCCAACTTGGTTGAGAAGATGGAAGAAGAGGGCGTAGTTTCAGCCCCAAATATTTCTGGTAAAAGAGAAGTCCTAGAAGTTAAATAATCTTTTTATATAGCTAGGCTCGAGATCGTGGTGGGTCGTGGGTTGTGCCCCCGATCCAATGTTAATGAAATTACTCTAGATAGATTTAAAAGTAGAGATCAACTTATCAACAGCCTCATCAATATTATCTTTAGTAATAGTCAGAGGAGGTAAAAGCCTAACAATGTTATCTCCTGCAGGAATAGTCAAAAGTTTTCCAGTAATCAATTTAGAAACAATATCAGTATTTAAATAATCTTCCTTGATTTTAATCCCGACCATATAACCAATACCTCTAATTTCTTCAATTATTTGAGGAAATTGGTTTTTTAATTCGTCTAATTTAGAAAATAAGATTTGAGAATTCTCAGTTACTTGCTCCAATAGATTATCTTCATTGATAGTGTCTAAAACGGCTTGAGCAGTACTCATCGCTAGAGGATTCCCGCCATAAGTTGTCCCGTGTGAACCATAACTCATGCCACTAGAAGCTTTCTTGTTTGATAGACAAGCGCCAAGTGGAAATCCACCGCCAATTGCTTTGGCAGTTGAGACTATGTCTGGAGTTACTCCAAAATATTCATGAGCAAATAAATGGCCGGTTCTACCCATTCCACACTGAACTTCATCAAAAGCTAATAGTAAGTCATGTTTGTCGGCTAACTCTCTCAATTCTTGTAGGAATTTTTTATCAGCAGGTTTAATACCACTTTCACCCTGTATGGGTTCGATTAAAATGCCGGCGGTATTCTCATTAATAGCATTTTTTACTGACTCAATATTGTTAAACTCAACACTATCAAAGCCAGGAAGAGCTGGTTCAAAACCTTCTAAATATTGCGGGTTTCCAGCAGCTGAAATAGTTGCGATGGTTCTTCCGTGAAACGCACCCTTGAAAGTTATGATTCTATTTTTGTCGTGCTGGCCTTTACTATGAAAATGTTTTCTAATTGTTTTAATAGCACATTCTATTGCTTCTGCACCTGAATTACAGAAAAACACATAATCAGCAAAAGTTTGACCAACCAGTGAATCCGCGTAGCTATTTAACTCATTAACACAGTACATATTAGATACATGCCATAATTTTTGTGACTGTTCCTGAATTGCTTTTACTAGGTTAGGGTGGCAATGTCCTAGTGCATTAACAGCAATACCTGCACCAAAATCTAGATATTTATTATCATCAGAATCATAAAGATAGACCCCTTTTCCATGTGAAAAGGTAATGTCGAATCTTTTATGAATAGGTAAGAGTTTTGAACTAGTAGTCATAATAAATTTGCAATACTGACTGGTTTTTAAAGTAATTGCTGTGTAGTTTAAGCGCAAAGCTTTGTTAATTCAATAAATAGTTACTTTTTATGATAATTGATTCATATGAAAATAAGAAAAAGATTTTAGCTGACTTTTTGCAATCTTGTATTTTTGATGGCTTTAGTGATGAGACTTTAAAAAATTCTGCCAAAAAAGTTCTAGGAAAGGAAACCCTAATAGAATTGGTTTTTGAAAATGGCTGCCTTGATTTAATAGATTTCTACATTGATGAAAAAAATAAAGAAACATCCAAAGAGATAAAAAAGATAGAAGGTTTCGCCAATTTCAAGATCAGAGATAAAATTAGAACCGCATTATATTTAAGATTCGAATCCGAGATAGAAAGCAAAGACCAATTACAGCAATTATTTACCTTCTATGCCAACCCAAAAAACCTTTGCAAAGCAGGTAAGGGTATTAAGCCAGCAACGAGAATATTAAAGGATTTTTTTAAAGTGGCAGATTTTATCTGGTATGAAATCGGAGACACATCTACAGATTTTAACTTCTACACTAAAAGGGTAACATTGGCTAAAATAATCTTTCGCTGCCTAACAATATTTATTAAAGACGATAAAAAACTATCAGAAACTAAAAATATGATTGACCTTGAAATAGAGAAAGTAATGATATTTGAAAAATATAAGGCCAAATATAAGGCCAAATTTGAGGCCAAATTTGAGGGTTTAGTAAAAAACAGCTTTATTAATGAGAATGGTTTAGTAAAAAGTCCTAAGGAGATTATAGGTGATCTGCCATTTTTTAGATTAAGAAAGAAATAATATGTCCACAAACTTTAACTTATTTGACTTAATATTCATTACTACTTGCTTCATCTTCGTGCTGACAGCTTTTTTCCGTGGATTCGTTAGAGAAAGTTTTGCTTTCTTAAATTGGGTGATTGCCTTTTCTGCTTCGCATTTATTGTCACCATATGTTTCGACTTTTTTTATTAGCGGATCTATAAGTAGCGCAATTACTGATATTGGTGTTAGAAGTGTTATTTTTGTTACAGTATTTTTTATCTGTCTTTTATCCACCAGTGGTTTATCTAAAGAATTAAAAAGAAAAGTTCCAAGGCCTATTGATCGATCATTAGGTGTTTTATTCGGCCTTAGTAAGACTTTATTGATATTTGGTATTGGTTATGCTGTGTTTATTAGCTCAATGAGCTTGTTCTTAGATAAAAAAGTTACTAAAGATTCCAAGGAATTTCCTTCTTTTCTAGCCGAAGCAAAATTTCATGATTTAGTTAAAGCTTCTTCAGATGTTGTTAGTCCACCAGTTCAAAGCTTTATAAAAAGCATGTCTAGTACTATCGGTGGCGGTGTATTAAACCCGCAGGAATTACTTAATAAAAAGATTGAAGATGCGTTAGAAGAAAAATTAAATGGCATTGATACTGGAGATGGAGATCTAGATCTAGATAAATTAGATAATATAGAAGATATTGACGGATTAAATGGCTATGATAAAAAGGATATTGAAAAAATGAATCGTTTGATTGAAATCCTCGGTAATTAACTTTAATAATTAAATCACATGTTTGAATTAAAAGACAAAAATGCATTAGTAACTGGAGCAACAGGCAAAATCGGCGCTGATATTGCTAGAACTCTTGCCGCTCAGGGAGCAAACTTAGTTATATCTGGAACTAGAGAAGAAAGATTAAAAGAACTTAAAGATGAGATAGTAAAAGAATATGGGGTTGAGGTTAGTTATCTTACTTGCAATTTATCTGATGAAGCAGAAGTAGAAAACCTTTTTGATGAAGCTGAAAAGATTTGTGAAAAAATTGATATATTGGTATGCAACGCCGGAATAACTAGAGATAATCTTTTACTTAGAATGAAAAATGAAGATTTCGCACAGGTTATAGATGTTAATTTGAAATCAACCTTCATCCTAAATAGAAATGCAATCAAAAAAATGATTCGTCGTAAATTTGGTAGAATAATTAACATATCTTCAGTAGTTGGCGTCACAGGAAACCCTGGTCAGTCAAACTATGTTGCTTCAAAAGCAGGAATGATCGGAATGAGTAAATCTATGGCTGCTGAAGTTGCGAGTCGTGGAATAACAGTTAATTGTGTTGCTCCAGGATTTATCGAAAGCCCAATGACTGAAATTTTAAATGAACAACAAAGAGCTGTAATATTAGGAAAAATTCCAGCAGGAAAAATGGGTAAGTCTAAAGATATCGCTAATGGCGTAGCCTTTCTTGCAAGTGATGAGGCCGGATATATTACAGGAACAACTCTACACCTAAACGGTGGAATGTTCATGGTATAATTTTTTGGTACCTGGTTTGCGAACCAGGTAACCAAACCAGGTACCGATTAAAATAAATTAGAAAAAATGACGACACATAAAACAAAAGTAGCAATTATCGGATCAGGACCTGCGGGTTATAGCGCAGCAATTTATGCGGCCAGAGCAAACTTACAGCCAATCTTAATTAATGGTTCTCAACCAGGTGGGCAATTAACTATTACTACCGAAGTAGAAAATTATCCAGGTTTTGCTGAAGCTGTCCAAGGACCATGGTTAATGGAACAAATGGAACAACAAGCAAAAAATGTTGGTACTAACATAGTTTTTGATCATATCGAAAAAGTCGACTTCTCTAAGAGACCATTCATTTTAAATGGAGAAGATGGTGATACTTATGAAGCAGAGTCAGTAATTATCGCAACTGGAGCTCAGGCTAAATGGCTTGGTTTAGAGTCTGAAGAAAAATTCCAAGGTTTTGGAGTTTCTGGATGTGCTACTTGCGATGGATTCTTTTTTAAAGGTAAAGAAGTTGTGGTTATGGGCGGTGGAAATACGGCAGTTGAAGAAGCTTTATATTTAACTAATCACGCTAGTAAAGTTTATTTGGTCCATAGAAGAGATTCTTTAAGAGCCGAAAAAATCTTACAAGATAGATTATTTAAAAATGAAAAAATTGAATTAGTTTGGAACCACACTCTTGAAGAAGTATTAGGAAATGACAAACCAAAATCTGTTACTGGAGTTAGGCTAAAAAACACAATTGATGGAAGCGAAAAACAAATCAATGTTGACGGAGTATTTATTGCAATTGGCCATAAGCCAAATTCAGATCTATTTAAAGGAACAGGATTAGAAGTTGACGCAGAAGGTTATATAATAACTAAGTCTGATTCAACAGCTACAAATATTGAAGGCGTTTTTGCCGCAGGTGATATTCAAGATAAAATTTACCGTCAAGCAGTAACTGCTGCTGGAACTGGTTGTATGGCAGCACTTGAAATTGAAAAACTTTTAGCACATTAACTTATGACTGAAAAAACTCTTAAATTGGAAATTGATAATAATGGCGTAGCAAATCTGATTCTTGATTTGCCGGGCGAGAAAGTTAACAAGTTATCAAGGCCAGTTTTAGAAGAGTTAGAGAAAGCCCTAAATGTAATTGACGGCAATAAGGCAATTAGTGTTTTGTTAATAACTAGTAATAAGAAAGATATTTTTATTGCTGGTGCTGATATCAATGAGATTAAAGATATTATCACTGAAAAAGATGCTAGGGTAAAAGTAAAGAAAGGTCAGGATATTCTAACTAAGATTGCCAATTTGAAATTCCCAACTATTGCTGTAATTGATGGTGCCTGTATGGGTGGTGGTTGTGAACTTGCACTTGCTTGTGATTATAGAGTAGTTGTTGCAAGTGTAAAAACTAATTTAGGATTGCCAGAAGTTAACCTTGGAATCATTCCGGGTTTCGGCGGCACACAAAGATTGCCATCTTTGGTAGGATTGCCAAATGCACTAAAAATCATTTTATCTGGCAAGCCAATTGATTATAAAAAGGCTTATAAAATCGGCTTGGCTGACTTGATTGTTAGAAAGGAGTTTCTTGAAAGTTCATTAAGTGATTTTGTTACAGAAATACTTAAGAAAAATAATCGCTTCTACAAAAAACAAAAATCTCTAAAAAGAAAAAGATATATCTTAGAAGTATTATTCTTTGGTAAGGCTTTAATTTATCATCTTGCCAAGAAGGATCTATTAAATAAAACAAAAGGCTTCTATGTAGCGCCATTTTATGCACTTGAAGTAATAAAAAAAACTTATGGAACTTCTTATATTTCCAGAGGTTTGAAGATCGAACTAGACGCTTTTTGCGAGCTAGTGGTAAGTGATATCTCAAAAAACTTAATTGAGCTATTCTTTATTGGTGAAGAAATCAAAAAAGATGACGGCATTGGTGGCAAAGCTAAAATTCGTGACGTTAAAGAAACAGCAGTTTTAGGTGCTGGAATTATGGGCGGCGGTATAGCATGGTCTTTGGCTAATGCAGATATCAACGTTAGAATGAAAGACATCGCCAGCGAGTCAATCGCAGTTGGATATCAACAGATCTCAAAAATATTTAAACAGTTAAAAAGAATTAGAAAAGTTACACAAAACCAAATTAACATGAAGATGGCAAGAGTTAGTTCTTCCACTGATTATAGCGGTTTTAAGAATCTTGATCTAGTTATTGAAGCTGCTCCTGAAAATATCATCTTGAAAAAGAATATTCTAGCAGAATTAGAGCATAAAATAAAGGAAGACACCATAATTGCTTCTAACACTTCTTCTTTATCAATTGACGACATGTCTCACGCACTAAAAGAACCAGAAAGGTTCGTCGGTATGCATTTCTTTAACCCGGTTAATAGGATGCCTTTGGTTGAAATTATCAAAGGTCACAAAACTTCTGATGAAACTTTAGCAACTGTAGTTGATCTAGCAAAAAAATTAAAAAAGACTCCAATAGTAGTTAAAGATGTTTCCGGATTTTTGGTAAATAGAATATTGCTACCATTTATGAATGAAGCCGCTTATTTATTACAAGACGGCGCAGACATAGCAAAGATTGATGAAGTAATTGAAAGATTCGGCATGCCAATGGGGCCATTTTCACTAGCGGACGTCGTTGGAATAGATGTTGGAGTTAAAGTAGCCAATTCATTATATGAAAGCTACGGGTCAAGAATGGAAGTGGCACTAACATTAAATAGAATGCTAGAAAAACATCCAGATTCTTTAGGCAAAAAATCAAATAAAGGTTTTTATTTATATCCAAAAAAAGAAATAAATCGCGACATACTAAGGATAGTAGCTGAAGCCAGAAGAGAAGAAAATATTCATTCAATCCATATATCCAACAATCTTATCATAGATAGATGTATTCTAACTATGGTAAATGAAGCTGCTAAATGTATTGATGAGGGCGTCGTTAAAAATGCAAGATATCTTGACATGGCCATGATTATGGGAACCGGATTCCCGGCATTTAGAGGCGGAATATTAAAATATGCCGACGCTAGAGGAATAAAAGACGTAGTGAAAAGATTGGAAGATTTAAATAAGAAATTAGGGGAAAGATTTGAAGTTAGTAAATTGCTAATCGATATGGCAAAAAACAATAAGACCTTTTATTAAGAATGAGAATAATTGGAATTGACCCAGGATTAGTAAAAACGGGAGTCGGAATAATCGACGTTAAAGGAAGTAATCTCTCATACGTAGCCTCAAGAACAATACGCACCAACCCCAAAGATGATCTATCAGACAGACTACTTCACCTACACACTAATTTAATCGAAATTATAAAAGAGTTTAAGCCAGAAGTAGCAGCAATTGAGGAAACTTTCGTAAATAAGAACCCACTTTCTTCTTTAAAACTAGGACACGCCAGGGGAACATTAATGCTAACTTTAGCACTGTGTGATCTAAAAGTTCATGAATACTCATCCACCGCAGTTAAGAAAGCAGTTGTGGGAGTTGGCAGAGCAGATAAGAACCAAGTTCAGATGATGATAAAAGTTTTATTGCCTAAGTCGAAATGTGAAAGTGAAGATGAAGCAGATGCTTTAGCCGTAGCGATATGTTATAATTCTAATTCTTCTTATACAGGCAAATATAGTTGATATTAAGATCATTAGTTTCTTTCCACTCATCTTTTAGTATATTATAAGAAAAGCCAGATTGGTGCGTTAACTTTAGGCTATTTTCTTTTGCGATATTCTCTATTTCTGAAGGCTTAAGAAATTTATTCCAGTCATGAGTTCCTATCGGTAACCATCTTAAAATATATTCCGTAGCGAATTTGGCTAGAGCTAGAGACTTTATAGTTCTGTTAATGGTTGCAACGAAAAATAGGCCATCTTTCTTTACTAACTTTGAACAAGACTTAATAAACTCATCAACGTCCGCTACATGCTCAATAATTTCTAGGGCGAAGACAACATCATATTGTTTTCCTTCTTTAACTAAATCTTCTGCTGAAGTGCAAATATAATTTATATCTAGCTTTGATTTTTGAGCATGAAGTGATGCGACTTTTATGTTTTTATCAGAAGCATCTATCCCTGTAATGTCAGCACCTAATTTAGCGAATTCTTCTGTTACTAATCCGCCGCCGCAGCCTATATCTAAGATTTTGGAGTTTTTGAGATCTTTAATCTGGTTTTTAATATAATTAACTCTAATCGGGTTGAATTTATGGAGAGGTTTGAACTTGCCGTTTAGATCCCACCATTCATCAGCAATTCTGGAAAATTTTTCTACTTCTTCTGGATCTATTGTAGTCATTGTGATCGTTTTTGTTGTTTTTTGGTCTTTGTGTGGCCATAGACTCGACCTACGATAAAATCAAATAAGTAGTTAAGAAACTAACTTAGGATTGTCGAGTCTTTCATAAGACTCAATACTATTCATCCAATTAGGCTTAACTTTAATAAATAAATATAAATGAATTTTCGTTTGTGCAATCTCAGATATATCTTTTTTGGCTTCCAGTCCTATTTCTTTTATTCCTTCACCTCTTTTACCTAAGATAATCCCCTTTTGGCTGTCTTTTAAAACAAAGATTGTTTGATGAATTTTTATTTGGCCATTATCCAAAATTTGATATTCATCAGTTTTAACAGAGATAGAGTAGGGTAGTTCTTTATATAGTCTGGTAAATAGCTTTTCTCTTGTTATTTCTGAGGCAATAAAACGCATTGGTGCGTCTGTAATTTGGTCTTCACTGTAATGCCAATCAGGGTTCTTGCATTTAGACAGGAGAAGTTCTTTTAGATTATCTATCCCGTCTTTAGTAAGAGAGGAAATAGGTAGTATGTTTGTTATGCCTGATTCAGAAAGTTTTGCTATTATTTCTAGCATTTTATTCTTCTTAATTAGGTCAATTTTAGTTATTATGACAGTTGGGTCTTGTTCTTCCTTTTTAAGATCTTTAAGAATATTTAAATTATGTTCATCTAAGCCAGTTGTAGCATCAATTAACAAGCAAATATGGTTTGCCTCCCTTAAGCCTTGCCATGCTGACTTAACAATAATTCTCTCTAATAATCTATCTTCTCTTGGAATAAAAATCCCGGGAGTGTCGATTAAGATCATTTGAGTATCGCCTTCAACAATAATAGCTTTAATTGAGTTTCTAGTTGTTTGAACTTTTGAAGAAACAATTGATAGCTTCTGACCCAGCAAAGTATTACTTAGGGTTGACTTACCAGCATTTGGTGCGCCAACTAGAGCTATATATCCGTGAACTTTATTTTTCGATGTCATCTAATAAATCCTGTGCAATTGCAAAAGCTAACTCAACACTTTGTGATGAGTTTAACCTTGGATCGCAGTGAGTGTGGTAGCGATCCTGAAGGTTGGTTTCGTCTATTTGTTGGTTTCCACCCAAACATTCCGTTACGTCTTGTCCAGTCATCTCAAAATGAATTCCTCCGGCGTAAGTGCCAAGAGATTTATGTATTTTGAAGAATGATTTTATTTCTGATAATATGTCGTCAAACTTTCTAGTTTTGTAACCAGTTGATGACTTGATAGTATTGCCATGCATTGGATCACAAGACCATATTACTTTTTGACCGGAATCTCTAACCGCAGCAACTAAAGGAGGAAGATATTCTTCTACCTTATCTTTACCCATTCTAGAAATTAGGGTAATGCGTCCAGCTTCATTATTCGGATTTAGGATATGGAGAAGATCCACTAATGTGTCTTTATCAATTGATGGGCCAACTTTAAAAGCAATAGGATTTGAAATTCCTTTAAGGAACTCAACGTGAGCTTCTTTAGGATCTCTTGTTCTATCTCCGATCCAAAGCATGTGGGCTGATTGGTCGTAATATTTGTTAGTTTCTTTATTATATTTGGTGAATGCTTCTTCATAATTTAGAAGTAGGGCTTCATGAGAAGTATAGAAACTTGCAGTTGTTAGCTGTGGTAGTGAAGTGGAGTTCAGGCCACAAGTTTTAATGAATTTTAAAATTTTATTAACTTCTTTAATAACACTCTCAGTATGTTTTTTACTTGTCAGGCTATGAGCGAATTCTTCATTCCATTTATTGATTTTCTCTAAATTACCATATCCACCAAGAGCCAGTGATCTTAAATAGTTAAGAGAGGCAGCTGAGTAAAAATATGATTCACTAAGTTTGTTTGGGTTAGCTTCACGAGATTCTGCGGTGAACTCTGTAGAGTTGATATTGTCTCCTCTATAAACAGGTAGTGTTGTATCACCAATAGTTTCTTCGTTTGCAGATCTAGGTTTTGCATATTGTCCAGCAATTCTTCCAACCTTAACTATAGGCTTGTTAGAACCATACATAAGAGCAATAGTCATTTGCATTATGGTTTTAAAGAAGCTTTCTAAGTTTGTATGTGAAAATTCAGCAAAGCTTTCGGCGCAATCTCCACCTTGAAGCAAGAAGGCTTCGCCATTCGCAACTTGGCTTAGTTCTGCTTTTAGCTTGTCTATTTCGTCAGTTGTTACTAGAGGAGGTAAGTTTGAAAGATTTTTCTCAACTTTTTGTAACTCTTCCTGATTTTGGTATTGTGGTTGCTGCTTGATTGGAAAGTCTCTCCAAGAGCTAGGTGACCAATTATTACTCATTTTATATTCTTGATAGTTTTATAATTATTCTTAGAAAGATATGTTAGATATTTAATTAATATATGTCAAAACTAATGAAAGAAAAACTTATTGCCTATCAAGGCACCATTGGGGCTAACTCCAATTTAGCTTGCGGAAAATTTTATGCTGATTATGAGTCTAAAGCGTTCTCAACTTTTTATGATGTTTTTAATGAGGTTGAAAGTGGTAGGGCAGAATTTGGAATGATTCCTTTAGAAAATTCATATGCGGGCAGGGTTTCTGAAATTCATAACTTATTACAAGATAGTTCATTATCAATTGTCGCGGAGCATTTCTTCCCAATCACTCATAATTTGGCAGCTGTTAAAGGCGCTAATATTAGTGATATAAAAGAGGTTTATTCTCATCCGCAGGCATTATTGCAATCACAAAATAGTTTAAGAGAATTAGGTGTTGAGGTTGTTGAATCCTCTAACACGGCTGTTTCTGCTGAATATGTAGCAAAACATAATGATATTACCAAAGCGGCTTTATGCTCAAAAGTTGCTGCTGATAATAATGGCTTAGAGATTATTAAGGAAAACTTACAAGATTCGGGAAATGACAATATGACTATTTTTATAGTTATCGCAAAAAATCCGTCTGACTGTGAGCCTGAGATATCTCCTGTTATTACGGCAATGTTATTTACGATTAGAAATATACCGGGTGCTTTATATAAGGCATTAGGAGGGTTCGCCACAAACCATGTGAGTATTGTTAAGCTTGAAAGTTATATCCCAGGAGGCGTTTCAAAACAGGCGCAATTTTATATCTCAATTGAAGGACACCCTAATCAAAGAAATGTTGCTTTGGCCCTTGAGGAATTAGGTTTCTTCTCAAAGAGCGTAAAATTGCTAGGTGTTTATTACGCTGATAAATCTAGAAAAAAATGAGAATAATTTCTGGCAGATTCAAGGGTAAAAAGTTAGTGGAATCCTTATCTAAACAAGTTGATTTAAGGCCCACGACTGACAGGAATAAAGAGAGTTTATTTAATATACTGGATTCTAATTCTGTTTTAAAAGAAAAGTCCTTTGATTTAAATGGTCTTTGTGTATTGGATCTATGCTGTGGTACTGGTGCTGTTGGTTTTGAGTCCTTGTCACGAGGCGCCCAGAAATGTGTTTTTATTGATATTGATAAGCGTCATTTAGATCTCACAAAGAAAAATGCAAAATTATTAGGTCTAGAAGATGAAGTGGAAATTCTTAATTTTGATGCAACAAATCTACCAAAATTCTTAAGTGAATATAAATTCAACTTCATTTTCATAGATCCGCCATATAAGAATGATTATTCGAAGATCTTTAAATCATTAAACACACTAGATATCTATGCTAAAGATTGTTTGATCGTTGTAGAGTCTGAAAAAGGTATGGAGTTAGATTGTTGTGAAGGTGAGGGGGTAGAGTACTTATTTAAGAAGGAATATGGAAAAAGTTCTTTTGGTTTTTTTAGGTGTTCTTAGGTGCTTTGTAATACCCGGCACAAGTGCCTGGTACCAGTACAAATTAAGCTATTTTAGTGCTATTTTAGCGATATCCAACATTCTTAGAGAAAATGCCCACTCATTGTCATACCAAGAAGCGACTTTTACTAAATTCTTGTTAGTTTTAGTTTGAAGTGAATCAAACGCTGAGCTACAAGTTGTGTGGTTAAAGTCAATCGACACAAGAGGTTCGTCAAAATACTCAAGAACACCTTTTAGTTCGTTTTGTGAGGCTTCTTTAATTACTCTATTAACTTCAGCAGTACTTACTTCTTTTCCAGCTATGAAGTTTAAATCAACCATAGAAACATTCGCAGTTGGAACTCTGATTGCTCCACCATCTAATTTCCCTTTTAATTCTGGTAAGACAAGACTGATTGCTTTTGCTGCGCCAGTTGATGTTGGAATCATAGACATTGCGCAAGCTCTAGCTCTTCTCAAGTCTTTGTGAGAGCCATCAACTACATTTTGGTCATTAGTGTAAGAGTGGATTGTAGTCATGAAACCGCTAACTATTTCAAACTTCTCATGAAGAACTTTTGCTACAGGAGCTAGGCAGTTAGTGGTGCATGATCCAACAGATATTACGTCATCTTCAGGCTTTAGATCATAGTTATTAACGCCATATACAATTGTTTTTACTTGTTTAGGAGCGTCATCTTTGTCTTTTGATGGAGCGGATATTATAACTTTTTTTGCTCCAGCTTCAATATGTTTGCTGGCGTCTTCATGTTTAGTGAAAATTCCTGTGCACTCGAAAACTATATCTATACCTAATTCTTTCCAAGGTAGGTTCTTAGGGTCTCTTTCGTGAAATAATTTAACGTCTTTTCCATCAATTACTAAAGAGCCATCTCCAACTTCAACGCTCTTAGAAAAACGTCCGTGGATAGAATCATATTTTAGAAGATGCTTTTGGACATCAGCAGACGCAGGTCCATTAACGGCAACCAATTCTATATCTTTATATAGATCTGGGTGCTCAAATATAGCACGGGTAACGCAGCGGCCAATTCTGCCTAGGCCATTAACGGCAACTTTAATAGTCATTTTTTAGGAAGTTTTTGATTTGTAATAGTTTAAAGCGTCTTTAAAATCTTTTAAATTAATTTTAATTGTGACGGCTTTATTAAGTTCCTTTACTTTAAATCGTAAAAATAAAAAATCACCTTCTTTCATCTGTTTATAGACCAGATTTTGCTGATAGTCTGTTAGATTAATATAGCCAAAGTTTGAGTCTTTAATTATGCTAGATTTTACAAGGCTGTTTTTATCAACCTTTATCAAGACATATGAAGATTCTTTGATATCTGGTATGATCATCAATAGGTTAGGGTAGCTACCTTTAGGCTCAAAGGATAGAAGAGAATTATTGGAATAAAATTTATTGGCTATTTTGCAATTTGATACATCCATCATAATATCCGATTGACAATAGACGCTCCATTCGCCAAAATTTTCCTGGATTGATTGATTTTCAATTATTTTACTATAGCTCGTGCTTATACAGGCTATATATATTAATATTACACTGAGTAATTTTTTCATTTGCATATGGTTAATATAGATTTCGTTATTTATTTTGTAATTGCGTTATTACTAGTTATATCAATGCTTTATCAATTTAAGGTAAGTAGTGGTGAGAGGAAGGTATATTTCGCTATATTGTCTGATATAAATATGGTGCTGATTTTTTGCCTTATATCAGCTAGTTATAATGTCTTATATGACTTATCTGAATTATTATTTCTTATAATTGTTTGTCTTTGTATAAAAACTTATCTAAGCGTCTTTGTTTTAAGGTCTCTGAAGAAATAATTATTCTATTTCATCAAGCTTTAGTTTGATAGAACCATCTTTTGGCTTCAATTCTTCAACTAGTTTTTTTCTTAAATCTGCTGTGTGCACTTCTATTTGGTCAAGGATTTCAAGCATTCGTAATGCTTCTTGCGATAGTTCATCAAGTGTTTCTCTACTGACTCTAACTTGTTGCTTGTCCATGTTTTTAAGTATTATTACTGATTTTAGAAAATGTAACCTACTTTAAATAAATAGCTTATAAGGAGTTAAGTCAAGTTTTATTGTCCTATTTCGATGTTTATTTTCCTCAACATGTCAAATTTATTCTGAGGTAAATTTCTTATCGGGTTACAGAGTTCAATGGTTCTAGCCGCATTGTCCATGGAGTTTTTATAGTCTAAATCATTTTTATATTTCTTTAAATCTATAATCTTGGCTATGTTTGATTCAATAAGTCCAAATTCAGAAATATTGATGGTGAACTTAATCTTAAGTTTGTTTTTATATTTTGATTCTTTCGTAGCCCAAATATAGCACCTTTTTAATTGTGTTCTTAGATTGTATTTTTCTCTGCTTGTTAAGTTTAGATTCTCAATATCATTCTTGGGGTTATATTTGTGAACAGGTATTATCTTTACCTTTTTTAATTCTTTTTTAATGATTTTCTTTTTTGGTTTCGGCTTTGGCTTTGGTTTAGGTTTTATTTCTTTTTCAGCTTTTACTATTTTTTCAACTTTTGGCTTTTCAACTATTTTAGGAGATTCTGGTTCTTTTGGTTTTTCTGGTTCAACTTTGTCTACTACTTCCTCAACAGGTTTATTAATCTTTTTGGTTTTTTCCTCAATTATAATAGCACTTATAAGGAATTCTTTTGTATCTAGTTCTATCTCATGTTCAGTTGTGAAGCTAAGGTAAACTATGGATAGGAGTATTATATGGACAAATGTAGAATATAATAAATTTTTTATCATTGTTCTATTTTAGTAGCCAGTGACACATTCTTAAAACCAATATCATTTATTCTTTTAATCGTTTTCATAACCCTACCATAATCAAGAGTGATGTCGGCTCTTAAAAAGATTGGGGTTGTTAATGTGTCTTGGCTATAAGTTAGTAGCTTCTGTTTGAGATTGGAAAATTTTATATTCTCATTCTTGATGTAGATCTTACCTTTATTATCTATTGATATTGTGATAGGCTTTATTTCTTCTTTGCTTTTGTTCTTAGTACCATCTGGCAGGTTTATGTCAATTGAGCTCGTCATCATAGGAGCGGCAACCATAAATATAATTAACAAAACCAATAATACGTCGACAAAGGGTGTTATGTTTATGTCGCTTATTATTTTGTTTCTTTTTCTTTTATAGGAGAATTTTCTCATTATCTATTTGGAATTAATATAATTCTTCTTCGTCTTTTTCTATGATGAATAATTTATTAGATAGTTTTTTAGAGAGGTTGGTTTTTGTTAAGATTATTGAAGTTTTTTCTTCTAATTCATTCTTAACTTCCATTTTTACAAATTTAAACGGGTTCTTCTGGAAGGTTAGGGTAAACTCTCCAGCTTCTTTCCTGTTCTTCTTAACTATGCTTACAGTTATAGACTTTCTGTCCTCTACAATATTAGTTACTTCAACATCTTTGGCGCTAAACGATATTTTCTTTCTGGTTAAAAATGATGCCGGAGTGGTATTGGTTCCTAAATGTGAAGTTTCTTCAAGTTCAGTGTCGATATATGATAAAACACTACCATTAACAATTATGAGGATTTTTGGCTTAGCAATATATTCAACTCTCATTTTCCCTGGCCTGGATAGATAAAAAAGACCTTCCACGACTGATCCATCTGGAGATTCTTGAATGAAGTTTGAAGATAAATATTTGATGTTATTGAGGTAGGTTTCGATTTTCTTTAGATTTTTCTTATCTTCACCGCTAATAGAGAATGAGTAGGATGTCTGTAATAAAGCGGCAAAGCAAAAAGCTACGCAAGAAACTAATCTTGCGTAGCTTTTAATAGAATAACTTAGGTGCTTAATTTTTTGCGTAATATACTTTTTCATCAAGTCCACCTTCGGATTTATCAACGATCATAGTAATAGCACTATCACCAGTAATGTTTATAGTTGTTCTAACCATATCTAGAACTCTATCAATTCCTAATATGATTCCGATTCCTTCAATTGGAAGACCAACTGATGTAAGAACCATACTCATAAAGATGATTGATCCACTAGGAATTCCGGCAGCGCCGATTGAACCAAATGTACAAGTTAGAATTAGCATTGCATAGTCTGATCCGGTTAGTGGTATCCCAAGAGCTTGCGAGAAGAATAGGGCACATATCCCAAGATAAATAGCAGTACCATCCATATTAATACAAACGCCAAGTGGTAATAAGAAGTTAGAGTTAGTTTTCGAAACTCCCATTCTAGTTTGTAGCTGTTGCAGAGCAGTTGATAGTGTTGCTTTTGAGCTACTAGTAGAAAATGCGATTGATTGCGTGAATAGTATCTTACGATAGAATGGCATAGGTGACATTTTACCAAATACTAGAATCATCAATCCAAAAATAAGATATTGGATAATGCATGCAGCAAGAACTGTTATAACTAATTTTGTTAAGGCCGCTAATATGTCGAGTCCTTGTGTACCAACTATCCAAGATATGTATCCGAAAACACCAATTGGTGCTAATTTGATAATTAAATCAATCATTTTAAATGACACTGAAGATGCTGAGAAAATTACATTTCTAAGAGGCTCTCCTTTATCACCAATCATATTTATTACGATACCTGTAAATATTGAGAAAATGATAATTTGTAAGAAACTATCATTTGCCATCGCTCTTATAGGGTTAGTTGGTATTAGATTAAGAAGGAACTCTTTTGCTGATGGAGGGCAGTGATATTCTTTTTTTAAGGCTTCATTAGAAGAAGCACAAGCCTCTTCTTTGATTTCTTTCTCAAGTTTTTCTTTCTGTGCAATTTCTTCTGCAGAAATTCCATGAGCATAAACTGTTCTGGCTTTTTCTTTCATTATAAGAGATTCTAACTCTACACCTTTACCAGGCTGGAAGATAAGACCGGCACTAATACCGATGAAAACAGCGAATATAGCAGTAAAGATATATGTAGAAAAACCTTTAAGACCGATTCTAGTGAAGTTTCCGTCACCATGCATTGAGGTAATTCCAGATAATATAGCGAAGAAAATTAATGGAACGATTACCATTTTAATCAAACTCAAGAATATAGTTCCGAAAATTTTGAGATCTTCAGCTTTATCGCCCAAGCCATTATGTTTTAATACTACACCAGTTACAACACCGAGAAATAGACCTATAAGTACTTGTTGCCAAAGTTTTAATTGCAAAATTTTCTTCATGATATTTTAAGTAGGTTATTAATATTGCCTAAGTTAAAAGTTATGATTTTTGATCTATCTTAATAGGATAGAACGCCAATTTCACTTGAATGGCTGGGTACTAAAACTGTTAAACTTTTAACTTTTATCTTAAGTAAGTTAAAGATTTTTATTTCTTTGCATTCGTAATGTCAAAAAAATTATTTTTATGAATATCTTTTATTGTTGCAAAACCTTTGCCTAGCAAGTTCTTTAACTTCTTATTTTTTTTTCAAAAGCTAAACATAAATAAGAAAGTTTGACATTTAGGATTGATTTACGTTCTAATTGACAGATTGAATTCTGGCTTGAGTATCTTTCTAGATAAGGATACCTTGCTAACTATAACTTAATTAAGGGTTTTAACTAAGTTTAGTTGAAATACATATATTAATAACCATCTAAGTTTTTATGAAAATATTATCGGTTTTTTTAGCATCTTTATTGTTTATTTTACAAATTGGTGTTTCTAATGCAGCTACAAAATATATTTCAATTGGTACTGGCGCTATTACAGGTGTTTACTATCCAGCTGGCGGAGCAATCTGTAGATTATTAAATAGAGGCAGAAAAGATCATGGTATTAGATGTTCAGTAGAATCAACTGGCGGATCTGTATCTAACTTAAACGCTATCCACGGTAGAGCAATTGATTTAGGAGTTGTTCAGTCTGACTGGCAGCATCATGCATACAAAGGAACTGGCTTCTTTGCAGATCAAAAAGCATTTAAAGATTTAAGATCAGTATTTTCTCTTTATACAGAAACTTTCACTATAGCAGTTAGAAGTGATTCTGGAATAAAAGACTTAAATGATATTAAAGGTAAAAAAGTTAACTTCGGACCGCAAGGTTCTGGTATGTATGCCACAATGGAAGTGTTGATGGGAGTTAAAGGATGGAATAAAGGTGACTTTTCTTCAGTTACTTATTTACAGCCTTCTGAACAGCCAAGAGCTTTATGTAACAGAAAAATTGATGTTATGATTTACGCTGCTGGTAATCCAAATGGTGTATTACAAGATGTAACTCAGTCATGTAAAGTTAAGATTTTATCTATTGATAAAAGAACTATTGATAAACTAGTTAAGTCTAACTCTTTCTATGTCGAGTCAGAAATTCCTGGTGGGATGTATGCTGGTAACTCTGACAATATTAGAACCTTTGGAGTTAAAGCGAGCGTTATTACTTCTAAGAAATTAGACTCTGATGTTGTTTATAACGTAACAAAGGCTGTGTTTGATAATTTTGATAATTTCAAAACTCTTCACCCTGTATTTGCTACATTGAAGAAAGAAGACATGATTGAAGAAGGAAATTCCGCTCCAATTCATCCAGGTGCACTAAAATACTTTAAACAAGAAGGTTTGGTTAAATAATATTTAACTAAATCATCTATTTAAAAGGGCTTTTCCATTTTTGGAAGGGCCCTTTTTTTTGTGTTAAATTTATTTGATATTTTTTCCAAATGGTTGATTAAAGATGAATTTTGGTACCATTTCTGCAATTAAAAATATTTTTTAAATTATAAGTAACAAAATACTTTCGTTTTTAAAAAAAAGTCTTAACACATCGTTAACAGAATTATCACATAACGTGATTTATCTCTATAAATTAACTTTATTATAGGACGGCAAATGGTTAAGAAAAACACATTATCAATATTAGAGACTATTAAGAATAAGCTAAATAGATTAGACGTTAAGTCTGAAATGCAGAGCAATATTGAATCGGACGGTGAATTTGATTATGTTCCAAATGCAAAAAAGGAAGAACTAGAAAATACCCAGAATTCTACAAATGAAGATTTGGGAGATAGTTTAGATGACGATATGGATTTTGGTGATGATCTAGGAATGGATTTGGAAGAATCTACACCAACATCTCAAAATGAAGAGCGAACTAATGCTCCTCTTGATACTCTAAATAATTTCGAAAGCGGCCTCGAGGATGAGCTTGAAGATGACTTAGCTATAAACACTGAAGAATTTGCTTCAAATGAGCCTAGCGTTGAGGAAAATGACTTTAATGCAGATTCTACTAATACTGATTTCTCCGACTCAGATGATGATGGACTATTCTTAGATGAGAATGAAGGTGAAGAAGAAGTAGATGCATTAGAAGATGTAGCTAATTTTGATACTAATGAAGGCAGTGGAGCTCAAGATGGTTCAGCTGATCTTGATTTGAACTTTGACGAAGATTTAGAAGATAGTTTAGAAGACGTAGCTGATGTTGCAATTGATGATAGAGTTGAGTTAGAAGCTGAGCCTATTGTTAAGACTGAAACTAATGACTTTGCCTTTGATGATGAACCTGAAGTTTCTATCTCTACTCCAGATTCAAATGAATCTTTTGGTGGAAATGATGATTTAGATTTGGATTTTGACGATGATGATGACGATCTTGTCTTTAATGAATCAATCGAAGAAGTTGAGACTAATGATTTAACACAAAATGAGGACACTAATATGAATTTCGAAGATAGTGTTGCTGATACAAGCATCGAAGAGACAGCTCCTATTCAAAATGAAACAACTCTTGATGATGATCTAAGTCTTGATTTTCTTGATGATCCAGAACAAGAAGCTGAAACTGAAATTCAAGAGGATGATTTTGCTACGCAAGAAGTTGCTGATGTAGACAGCTCAGAGGATTTTTCTTCAGAAGAGCAATATGAGTCTAGTGTTACTAACCCTATCAATAATTTGATGGCTGCAAAACAAGCATCTGATGTAGTTGATAGTAACTTTGAGCAAGGTAACCCCGAGTTATTATCTAGAGCATTAGAATTATTAGAACCAAAGTTAGAAGACTGGATTAAAACTAACTTAGGCCCGATAGTTGAAAATGTTGTTAGAGAAGAAATTAGATATTTGGTTAATAAGGAAGATAAATAGTTTCCACTATCAAAAAAAGAAAAGGTGTCTTGGTATTGTGTATAAATTAGCACAATGCAAAGGCACCTTTTTTGTTGGGTTATTCTTGACTTATAGCCTGTTATTTTGAGGGGTGTCTAGATCTACTCAACAGTTACTGATTTAGCAAGATTCCTTGGCTGATCTACATCATTTTTTCGATATAATGCTACGTAATAAGCTAGAAGCTGAGTGGAGACAATTGGAACTATTGATTCGTCAATTACTGAATTAGTTTGTGGAATTTCTATTTTCTTTTTGAAAATCTTTTTAGCTTTTGATAAGCCTTTTTTGTTACTGATAAATATTATCTTACCGCCTCTGGCTTTAACTTCTTCAGCGTTGGATAGGGTTTTTTCAAATAACTTATTTGTTGGAGCTATTACGATTACTGGCATTTTTTTATCAATCAGAGCAATAGTACCGTGTTTTAGTTCACCTGCGGCTATGCCTTGAGCATCTATGTAAGTTAACTCACGGAATTTAAGGGCAGACTCAAACGCGCTGATTTGAGAAATGCCTCTACCAATATAAAGTAGGTGATTCACTTTCTTTAATGATTTGGCGATAGTTTTTATATTTTCTATACTTTTGTCTTCTAGAATTTCTTCAATTTTGCCTGAGGAAGTAACTATATCTTGTATAAATTTAGCTTTTTCTTCCTTCGTTATAGATTTTCTTTTGTCGGCTATATCAATTGCTAATAGTGATAAGATTGATAATTGTGCAATATAAGCTTTAGTTGATGCTACTCCAATTTCAGGTCCGGCAACTGTTCTAATAACTACATCTGATAAGCTAGCCATCGAACTAAATGGTGCATTTACAATAGATAATATCTTTTGTTTATTTTCTTTAGCATATTTAAGAGCTGCTAATGTGTCAGCGGTTTCTCCTGATTGGGAAACGAAGATCATCAAATTATTCTTTCTAAAAGGATGAGATCTATATCTAAACTCAGAGGCGATGTCTACTTCTACTTCTATCTTAGCTATTTCTTCAATTATATATTTTGCACAAAGAGACGCGTAATATGATGTTCCGCAAGCAATTAGGGTGATTTTTTTAATATTATCAAAGTTGAAAGGATAGTTAGCCAAGTTTATTGAAGAATTTCCTAAATCAACATAGGTCTCTATGGTCTCTTGTAGAACTTTTGGCTGCTCAAATATCTCTTTAAGCATAAAATGATCAAAGCCTTCTTTGGAGATTATACTTTTTTTGGATTCAATGGTTTTGGCTTTTTTATCTATCTTTTTCTTTTTATTGTCGAATATTTCTACTTTGTCTTTATATATTGAGGCGAATTCACCATCTTCTAGAGTTATGATTTTACTACTATACTCAGAAAGTGCGTAATAATCAGACGCGATGTAGTTTTCGCCTTTGCCTAGGCCGATTACCAAAGGAGATCCTTTTTTGGCTACGGTGATAACTTTAGGGTCATGTTTAAAAATTACGGCCAGAGCAAAACTTCCTTCAATTTCTTGGGCAGCTAGAATTACAGATCTTTTAATATCTGATGTTTGTGTGAAATGATATTCAATTAAGTGAGGCACAACTTCTGTGTCAGTTTCGCTGACGAAAATACAGCCATTCTTTTTAAGTTTTTCTTTAAGTTCTTGGTGATTTTCTATAATGCCATTATGAACAACGCAAACTTTAGATGAGGCATGTGGATGAGCGTTTATTTTAGATGGTGCGCCGTGAGTTGCCCATCTAGTGTGGCCGATGCCAATTTCTGAGGAGGGTAGTTTGTCATTAATTAGTTTTTCTAATCTTGAGATTTTTCCTTGTTCTTTAACCGTTTTGAATTCTTGCCTTTCAATTACAGTAATTCCAGCTGAATCGTAGCCACGATATTCTAATTTTTTAAGACCGTCTAATATTATTGACGTTGTATTCTGGCTTCCAATTGAGCCTACTATTCCACACATTTTTCTTTGAGTAAGTTGTTAATGCGTCTTTTATAGTCTTTTGGGGATTAAATGTAAATTGTAATGTTTTGTAAGAAATCTAGAGTAATTAGAAGTCTATAGTACGGCCATTCACTTGCCAGTCACCATATTTTGTAGGGTCTGGTTTTTTTTCTTCAGGAATCGTTGTAGGTTCTTCCTTTTTATCTACTTCATTTGTTGTAGACTCAGTTACTTTATTTTTATCTTCCTTCATTTTTTGAGAATATTGTTGATATTTTAGAATTTAAGTTAGATGAGACAGAAGTTGCGGCAGACAGACTAAGGTTACCAGTGCCTAAATTTTGTATTTCCAAAAGATTATGTCCTAGACCAAACATTGACATATTTTTACCTTTTCCTTTTAACCAGCTGAATACATTGCCGGTATTCGTCATTTGGTCCAGTCCTCCACCTTCTGCTTCAAATCCACCAATAGATATTTGGGAAAGATCAAGCGGGGGTGCGACGCTCATGGGGCTAAAGGCTGAAAATTCTCCATTTGCAAGAGCACCACCACCACCACCACTGTCACCCATGGCTATCTGTGTCATTGCAGAGCTTGAACCTAGGTCATCAGACATTTATTTTTTCTTTTTGTTACTACCAACTCCAGCTATTGCTGCCATGTTTAGAATATCGTTAATATTTGAACTCATAGTAACTATTTGTACAGACTTTTCTAATCCATCTAATACTGGTCCAATAACTGTGCAATTTCCAACTGATTCAAGTAATTTAGTTGCAATATTCGCAGAGTGTAGGCCTGGGCAAATTAGAATATTTGCAGGCTGACTTAGACGACAAAATGGGTATTTGGACATCTTATCCATGTTTAGAGCAACGTCGGCTGTCATTTCTCCGTCATATTCAAAATCAACTTTCATTTTATCTAGTTTTTCAACAGCTTCTTTGATTCTGATTGATTCAGTTCTTAAAGTTGATCCGAAATTTGAGAATGAAAGGAATGCTACCCTTGGTTCATAGCCAAGTTCGCCGACTTTTTTAGCAGTTTGGGTGGCAATATTAACTAAATGGTCAGATGAAGAAAGTTCTGAATAGGCAGTGTCAGATATGAATATAGTTTTGCCTTTGGACATTACAATTGACAGACCCATAGTAATATGGTCTTTTTTGTTTTGTAGAACTTTACCTACATCGTTTAATGATTTTTGATATCCTCTAGTTAAACCAGTAAGTAATGCGTCACCTTTACCACAAGCAAGCATTGAAGCTGCAAATATGTTGCGGTCAGTATTCACCATTCTTTGGCAGTCTGAGTAAAGAACACCTTCTCTTTGTAGCTTTTGATATAGGTAGTCAGTATATTTGTTATTTTCTTTAGAAAGAGCTGCATTGCATATTTCAATTCCGTCTGGAGAAATACTTGCTTCTTTTAGGTTTGCTTTGATTACAGATTCTTTACCAACCAATATTGGTTTTCCGTATCCATGGTCACGCCACATTGAAGCTACTCTGATGATGTCTGGTTGTTCACCTTCAGCAAAAATTATGTCTCTTGGGCATCTTGCTAATTCATCAAATATTGCGCCTAGAGAGTTAACGGTAGGGTCTTGTCTAGCTTTTAGTTGTTTTGCATATTCGTCCCAATCTGTAATTGGTTTTTTTGCAACTCCACTAGCTACAGCTGCTTTGGCCACTGCAACAGGGATAGTATAAATTAATCTTGAGTCAAATGGGGTAGGAATAATATAGTTTTGACCAAATTTCATGTCTTTTACACCATAAGCTTTAATAACCTCGTGAGGTACATGCTCTCTAGCTAGTTTAGCTAAAGCGTTTGCAGCAGCTATTTTCATTTCTTCATTGATAGTTGAAGCACGTACGTCTAAAGCTCCTCTGAAAATATATGGAAAACCCATTACGTTGTTTACTTGGTTTTCGTAATCACTTCTACCTGTTGCTATAATTGCATCACTGCGAACTGACTTTACGTCTTCAGGGGTAATTTCAGGATCTGGGTTAGCCATGGCAAAAATGACTGGGTTTTTAGCCATTGATTTAACCATTGCTTTTGAAACAGCTCCTTTTACAGAAAGTCCTAAGAATACATCAGCGTCTTTCATAGCATCTTCTAGAGTTCTGTCTTTAGTTTTTGCAGCGTGCTTTTCTTTCCACTCATTCATTCCTTCATTTCTACCTTGGTAGATTACACCTCTAGTGTCGCAAAGAAGGGCATTATCATTAGGTAAGCCCATAGCTTTTAGAAGCTCTAGACAAGCAATTCCTGCAGCACCAGCTCCGTTCATTACTACTTTAATGTTTTCCATCTTCTTTCCTGAGATGTGAAGGGCATTGATAATACCAGCCGCTGAGATTATTGCGGTTCCGTGTTGGTCATCATGAAATACAGGAATGTCCATCATTTCACGAAGTCTTTTTTCAATAATAAAACATTCTGGAGCTTTAATGTCTTCAAGGTTTATTCCACCCCAAGTTGGTCCTAAATGTTTAACGGCGTTAATGAATTCTTCAACATCAGTTGTGTCTACTTCAATATCTACTGAGTCAATGTCAGCGAATCTCTTGAATAATACAGCTTTTCCTTCCATTACTGGCTTACTTGCTGCGGCTCCTAGATTTCCTAAACCAAGAACAGCAGTTCCATTTGATATAACTGCTACGTAGTTTCCTTTTGCTGTGTAGTCATATGATTTTTCTACATTTTTTTGGATTTCTAAACATGGATGTGCAACGCCTGGAGAATAGGCAAGAGCTAAATCTCTTTGTGTGTTTAGAGGTTTTGTTGGCTGAACCGCAACTTTTCCTGGTTGGCCTTGTGTGTGAAAGTCTAAGGCTTCTTGAATTTTTAAATCTTTTTTAACTTCTGACACTGCGTTTTTATAAGTTGTTGATATTTTTATATTAGAGCCTATGAATTTATGATCTTTGTTTAATAAAGTCAAACAGGGGAGAGCTGCAAATTAAACTTTTTGTTGAAGTTTTTAATTTGCTACAGTCATAAAGGGGCTGGTTAATTTATTTGGTAGTTTTTATGAAGATTAATAATCAATTTAGATTTAAGGATTGTTTTGATAAGGGAGATGAATCTAGGAAAGTTGATTTTCTAGTAATACATCACACGCAAGCAGGTTCGATTGAGGAATCTGTTGACTTGTATAAAGAACATGAAGTTAGCGCTCATTATTTGATCAACCAAGGCGGAGAAGTGTTTTCTTTGGTGCAAGATTGTGATGTTGCTTATCACTCAGGTGTAAGTAATTGGAATGGTGTTGAAGGTTTAAATTCTGCATCAATTGGGATTGAGTTAATTTGTGATGATCCTTTTGAGATTGGCTATAGTTCTCAACAAATGGATAGCTTAATTGAATTGTGTAAGGAGTTGAAGGAAAAACATGGCATTCAGGCACAAAATATTGTTGGCCATAGTGATATTGCTTATTGTGCGGATAATGGTTTTTTGGATAGGAAGCAAGATCCATCTCATTTATTTGATTGGAAGAAAATGGCTAGTGAAGGAATGGCTGTTGAGATAAAGGGAATTGATGAATTATTAGAAAATATTCAGAGCTTCGTTTATGGGATGCGCGATGTAAAAATAGCTGAGTTTAAAAAGGCTTGTAAAGAGTTTGGTTACAAGGTTAGTAATTTGGATGATTCATTTGATGATGAGATGAGAGATCTGGTTGAAGTCTTTGAGAGACGTTTTGTTAGATAGTGTCGACACTATCTAAAAAGTCTTGGCAATAGTTAATGTAGATATCTTAGATGGCTTTAGCTTTCTTAGAGTTTTGCTAATTTCATTTAATGTTGCATGAGTCGTTGTGACATCGTCAATTATCAATATTGATTTATGTTTAATATTCCCCAGAAATTTTGGATTTACTTTGAAGGCGGAGTTTAGGTTTTTCAGTCTTTGCTTTCTTGTTAATTGCGCTTGAGCTTTTGTGTGTTTTATCTTGATTAAGAGGTTTGGATTAAAGTTTTGATTTGCTGATATTTTGCAAAGGCTTTTTGCTAGCAGTGCACTGTGGTTATATTTTCTTTTTTGTAGTTGTTTGTTGTGACTCGGAATACAGGTGATTATGTCGAAATTTTTAAAGTCTAATTTTGAGTTTTGGGATAATAGTTTGGCAAGTTTTTTTGATAGATATTGTTGGTCTTGATATTTGAGTTTTGAGATGACTTTTTTGATCACATAATTATAGCGAAATATGCTGATATTTTGATCAAATTGAGGCTTAGATTCAATACATTTGGCGCATATCGTCTGGATACCTTCAAACTCTAGGGGGTATGAGCATATTTTGCATTTGGGATCTGTGATAAATTGTAGTTTCGGCCAGCAATCTAGACAAAATGATGAGTTTTGATGGATGATTTTGTTGCAATATAGACAGACATTTGGAAAGATAAGTCCTTTTAATCGGGTAATAAAATTGGGTCTCATTTTGTGATGGAAGAAATTTTTAATAGGTGTTTACTAAAGCAAAATCGCGTACGGGCTTTAAAGAATTATGGAGATCATAATTTTTTAGTACATGAAATTGCAAATAGAATTGTTGAAAACGTTAAGGATTTGGGGATCAAGGTTACTGACGTGCTAGAGTTGGGAGCTATGGATGGTTATTTATCAAATAATATTAAGGCTAAGAATAAGGTTATTGGTGATGAAGAAGATTTGTCTTTTGAAGATGAATCTTTTGACTTAGTGGTGAGTAATTTGAATATGCATTTTATAAATGATGTTCCAAAATTCTTGATGAATGTAAAAAGAATTTTGCGCAAAGACGGTGTATTTATTGCTAGTTTCTTTGGTGAGGAAAACTTAAGTGAGTTGGCTCATGTTCTTCATCTAGTCCAAAATGAATTCTACGGCGGAGTATCGCCAATAATGCCTCCAACAATTGATGTGAAGACTTCAGCTAATTTATTGCAAAAATCTGGCTTTGGCAGCCCAATATCAGACTTTGATAAAATTGAGGTTATGTACGCAGACGTGATGAATTTATTTAAGGACATAAAATATATGGCCCAAGGTAATATTTTAAATACAAAGTCGAACAGATTTTTCACAAAGAGTTTTTTGGAAGCTATTTGCAAAAAATATTTTGATGAATATTCTGACTCATCCAAACAAGTTCGCGCAACATTTGAAGTTGTCACCATCATGGGTAGGTGTTAGTAAATTTGACAATTCGGGGTCAGACCCCAAATTGTCACAAATGACAAAGTGGGGTCTGACCCCGAATTGTCAAATTTTTAATTTAGTGTTATGAAGAAGTTATATATGAAGACTTATGGTTGTCAGATGAATGTTTACGATTCAGATCGTATGCAGGATTTGATGGAGTCTGTTGGGTATGAGTCTATTGAGAGCCCTGATGGTGCGGATATGGTGATTATTAATACTTGTCATATTCGTGAGAAGGCTAGTGAGAAGTTGTTTTCGGATTTAGGTAGGATTAAGCCGCATAAGCAGAAAATGAAAGATAAGGGTGAGCAGATGATTGTTGCTGTTGCTGGCTGTGTGGCGCAAGCAGAGGGAAAGGAGATTTTTAGAAGATCTAGCGTTGTAGATATTATAGTTGGGCCGGAGAGTTATCAGACATTGCCTGATTTAGTTGGGAAGGTTGTGAGAGATAAGAAGAAGCAGATTAATTTAGATTTTACACCGGATAATAAATTTGATGTTTTGCCAGAAAGCAAGGCCGGTAATAAGACTAGTTCTTTTGTCACGATTCAAGAAGGCTGTGATAAATTTTGCACTTTCTGTGTGGTTCCATATACCAGAGGAGCAGAGTATTCTAGGAAGGTATCTGCTATTGTAGATGATTGTAAGAGGTTGGTTGATCAAGGGGTTAAGGAAGTTTATCTATTGGGGCAAAATGTTAATGCTTATCATGGGCTAAATGATAATGGTGAGAGTGCTAATCTGGCTAGATTGATTGAAGCAACTGCAAAAATTGATGGGCTTGAAAGGATTAGATATACTACTTCGCACCCCAGGGATATGGATGACGAGTTGATCGGCGTTCATAGAGATGTTGATAAGTTGATGCCATTTTTACATCTTCCGGTTCAGTCAGGTTCGAATAATATTTTGAAGTTGATGAATAGAAAGCATACCAGGCAAGATTATTTTAATGTTATTGAGAAGTTGAGAAAGGCCAGACCTAATATGGGGTTGTCTTCGGACTTTATCGTTGGTTTTCCAGGTGAAACAGATAAGGATTTTGAGGATACTCTTGATTTAGTTAAGGAGATTGGTCTTGCCCAATGTTATTCGTATAAATATTCGCCACGCCCCGGAACTCCGGCTCACGATAATACTAAACAGATTGAAGAGCATGTTAAAAGCGAGCGGTTGCAGATTTTACAGAAGCTTTTGATGGAAGAACAAATTAAATATAATAAGTCATTCGAACAACAAACAATGCCTATTTTATTTGATAGAGAAGCTACAAAGTCTAATAAGAAGGCTGCAGGTGGAAAGATGCAAATGTCTGGGAAGAGCCCTTGGTTACAATCTGTGAATATTGATGTGGCAAATGAGGAAGAAGCCAAAGCTTTATTTGGTAAAATTGTTGATGTTAAGATTTTGCATTCAAGGCCAAACAGTTTGATTGGCGAAAAAGTAGAATAAGTTTTTTTTAAATTAAATTATTAGATATGAAAATTAAAGCAGCAGTAGCTTGGGGACCAAACCAGCCTTTAAAGATTGAGATAATAGATTTGGAAGGACCAAGAAAAGGTGAAGTTTTGGTAAAAATGGTGGCTTCTGGGGTTTGTCATACTGACGCATATACTTTGTCTGGAGATGATCCGGAAGGAATTTTTCCATCTGTTTTAGGCCATGAAGGTGGTGGAATAGTTGAGGAAGTTGGAGAAGGAGTTACCACATTAAAGAAGGGTGATCATGTGATTCCGCTTTACGTTCCTGAATGCAAGGAATGCAGTTATTGTTTGAGTGGAAAAACTAATTTATGTCAGAAGATTAGAAATACTCAAGGTAAGGGTTTGATGCCTGATGGAACTTCGCGTTTTTCGAAAGACGGTGAGACAATTTATCATTATATGGGAACATCTACATTCGCTGAATATTCTGTGATTGCTGAGATTTCTTTAGTTAAAGTGAATCCAGAGGCTCCATTGGATAAGGTCTGTCTTTTGGGCTGCGGAGTAACTACAGGAATAGGTGCAGTTTTAAATACAGCAAAAGTAGAAAAAGATTCAACAATAGCAGTATTTGGACTTGGCGGAATTGGTCTTTCAGTTATTCAAGGTGCTGTTATGGCAGGTGCTAAAAAGATTATTGCTGTGGATATTAATGAAGACAAATTCGAGATTGCTAAAAAGTTAGGCGCGACTGATTTTGTTAATCCAAAAGAATTTGATAATCCTATCCAGGAAGTCATTATTGAGATGACAGATGGCGGTGTTGATTATTCTTTTGAGTGTATTGGAAATGTTGAGCTTATGAATGCTGCACTTGAGTGTTGTCATAAAGGTTGGGGTGAGTCGATTATTATTGGTGTTGCTGGTGGTCAGGATAAAATATCTACACGTCCATTTCAGTTAGTTACTGGTAGAGTTTGGAAAGGTAGTGCATTTGGTGGCGTGAAGGGCAGGTCACAACTTCCTGAATATGTTGAGATGTATCTTTCTGGAGAAATTAATTTAGATGACATGGTGACTTTTACTATGCCGCTAGACGAGATTAACGATGCGTTTAAATATATGCATGAAGGTAAGTCTATTAGATCTGTCGTAAAATTCTAAGAACATGAAATTAATAAAAGAGCATAAAATATTTGAGGGCAAAACTAGTTTTTGGTCTCATGATTCTAATTGCACGAAGACTCAAATGAAGTTTTCGACCTTTGTACCAAAATCAAATAAGATTGATAAATGTATTATTTGGCTTTCTGGACTTACTTGTAATGAGGAGAACTTTATTACTAAGTCCGGAGTTCAGAAATATCTTAAAGATACTAACTGTATGGTTATTTGCCCGGATACTTCGCCTAGAGGATTAGATTTGCCAGGTGAGCATGAATCTTATGATTTTGGGTCAGGAGCGGGATTTTATGTAAACGCTATGACTGATGGATATGTGGAGCATTATCGTATGTTTGATTACATTAATATTGAGTTGTATCAGCTTATTAAGGACAAGTTCCTTGGTGGTAAAGGTGAGATATCAATTATGGGTCATTCAATGGGTGGACATGGGGCTTTGATTTGTGGTCTTAACTTTCCTGATAAATATAGTTCAATTTCAGCATTTTCTCCGATAGTTAATCCAGTTAATGGTCCTTGGGGTCAAAAGGCTCTTAAGGGATATTTGGGTAATGACAGCCAGTTATGGAAACAATATGATGCTTGTGAGTTAGTGAAATTTGGTAAGAAGCATCCTAAGAAGATTTTGATTGATCAGGGTGGAAGTGATGACTTTTTAGAAAAAGAACTCCTAACAAGTAATTTTGTTGATGTGTGTAAGGATTCTGGGCAGGAAGTGGAGGTGAATTTTTGTGATGGCTATGATCACAGTTATTACTTTATCTCAACTTTTGTTGGGTCTCATATTGAATTTCACTTGAGGTAAAATTTTTCTGGATTGCCACGCTTCTCTCTGGGTGACGGTGGTGGGGAGTTATCGCGGTAATTACGGATGGGTGGTCATTGTGTTGGTTTATCCCCCCGCATCTTCATTGCGAGGAGTGAAGCGACGTGGCAATCCAGTAAAATATTATACTTTATCTCTTAGGTTTTCTAACATTACTTCAACCATCTTTTTTAAATCATATTCGTGATTCCAGCCCCATTGTTTTCTAGCTTCACTGTCGTCAATAGAATTTGGCCAAGTGTCAGCAATGTCTTGTCTGAAGTCTGGTTTATAGTCTATTGTGAATTCTGGGATGTGTTTTTTGATTTCTTCTGCAATTTCCTCGCAGGTGAAGCTCATTGCGGCGAAGTTGAAGTCGCAATGGTTTTTTAGTTTAGAAAAATCTGCTTGTGCTAGCTGTATTGTTCCTCTTATCGCGTCATCCATGAACATCATTGGCATTTTGGTGTCTTTACTAAGGAAACAGGTATATTTTTTGTTTTTTAGAGCTTCATAGAAGATTTCTACGGCGTAGTCTGTTGTTCCGCCACCTGGTAGGGTTTTATGGCTTATTAGGCCTGGATATCTGATTCCTCTTATGTCTAGACCAAATTTATTAACGTAATATTCGCAAAGTAGTTCGCCGGCTACTTTTGTAACGCCATACATTGTTTTTGGTAGAAGGATTGTTTGTTGTGGGGTGTTGTCTTGTGGAGTTTCTGGGCCGAAGGCTGCTATTGAACTTGGGCAGATTACTTGTTTTAGTTTTTGATCTTTGGCTACTTCTAATATGTTGTGAAGGCCTGTCATATTTACGTTCCAGCAAAGGGCGGGGTGTTTTTCACCAACTGCAGATAGGATTGCGGCTAGGTGGTAAATTACGTCGATATTGTGTTTTTTTACTACTTCTTCTAGTCGGTTTTTGTCTAGGACGTTTGCGTTTTCGTAGGGTAGAAGTTCTTTTGGAACATCTTTTTCATCTTTAATGTCGGAAGTTATGACATTTTCATCGCCGTATATTCCTTTTAGAGTGAGAGTTAGTTCAGAGCCTATTTGGCCAAGAGCGCCAGTTACTAGTATTTTCATTTTTGAATTTAAGTTAATTGCTGTAATTTTGTGGAATAATTACAGCAATTAACTAACTAATCAACAAATTTTTAGGGGGTCAGACCCTTAGGGGTCTGACCCCTTTTTTTTTAATTAGTAAATTGGGAATCCTTCGCAAAGTTGTTTGATTTTAGCTTTAACTTCTTGTTCAAAAGATGCATTTCCTTCTTCACCATTTTTTACGAATCCTTCAAGGACGTCGCAAATGTAGGCTCCGATTTGTTTGAATTCTTCTTCTTTGAATCCTCTAGTTGTTCCAGCTGCTGTTCCAAATCTTAATCCTGAAGTTACGAATGGACTTCTTGGATCGTTTGGAATTGCATTTTTATTACAGGTTAGACCGGCACGCTCTAGGACTTTTTCGGCTTCTTTTCCAGTTAGTGTTTCTAGAGGAGTTAAGTCAACAACCATTAGGTGGCAGTCTGTTCCACCAGTTGTAATTTTTAGGCCTCTGTTAACTAGAACTTCTGATAAGACTTGAGCGTTTTTAACAATTTGTTTAGCGTATTCTTTAAATTCTGGTCGTAGGGCTTCGCCAAAAGCAACTGCTTTTGCGGCAATTACATGCATTAATGGTCCGCCTTGTAGGCCAGGAAATACTGCTGAATTAATTTTTTTAGCTAACTCTTCTGTATTTGATAAGATAATTCCGCCACGTGGTCCGCGAAGAGTTTTGTGAGTTGTTGATGTTACAATATCAGCAATACCAATGGGAGATGGGTATTGACCGGTAGCTACAAGGCCTGCTACGTGAGCCATGTCTACTAATAATAAAGCTCCTACTTTATCAGCAATGTCTCTAAATTTCTGCCAATCAACAACTCTTGGGTAAGAAGATATTCCGGCGATTATTAATTTTGGTTTATGCATCATTGCTAGTGCTTCAGCTTGATCGTAATCGATTAGGCCGTCATCTTCTTTAATGCCGTATTGAACAGAGTTAAACCAAGTGCCTGAAAGTGTTCTCATAGCACCGTGTGTTAAATGGCCACCAGCTGCTAGACTCATTCCAAGGATTGTATCTCCGGGGCTAAGTGTGGCTAAGTAAACTGATAGGTTTGCGTTTGCTCCTGAGTGAGGTTGTACGTTGGCGAAGTTGGCGCCAAATAATTTGCATATTCTATCTATGGCTAATTGTTCAATATCATCGGAGAATTCGCAGCCACCGTAATATCTTTTCTTGGGGTAGCCTTCTGCATATTTATTTGTGAATATTGATCCTTGTGCTTCTAGAACTGCTTTTGAAACTATGTTTTCAGATGCTATTAGTTCTACTTGATATTTTTGACGATTTATTTCTCCTTTAATTGCTTTGGAGATCTCTGGGTCTGAGTTTTGTAAGTCATTTGTGAAGAAAGACATATATTTAATAATTAATTGTTAATGAATTTCGCAAAAACTAGATTTATGCTAAAATACAGTAATAGTCAAATAGATAATTAAGATCTATTTACTTATATTAAAAATATTTTTCAACTTTTATTGATATCTTTTTAAAGTTATTGTTTGAGGGTATCAAGAGGGGATTCTTCTACAGTCCAAATCTGTTGAACTGTAGTTTTTCTTCTAATTTGCAAATAAGATTACTGCTAAGATTTTCGCTGAAATCTGATTTTGAGGAAAGGAGTCCTTTTAAGAAGCTTTTCTTGGAAGTAATCTCCTTTAATTCCACTTTGTCACCGAATTTTTCTTTCATTTTTGATCTTACGTCAGAGATATCATCAATTAGGCCAAGTCTTTTGGCATCTTTTCCTGACCAAAAAGCGCCGGTGAATAGGTTTTCTTCTTTATCTTTTAATTTACCTTTTCTTCTTTGAGATACTAAATCACTGAAGCTTTCGAAAACACCTTTTTGTGCTTGTTTTAGGATTTTGATGTTTTCATCTTGTTCAGGCATGAATGGGTCAAGTATGGCTTTGTTTTTGCCTTCGGTGTAGATTCTTCTCTCAACGCCGATCTTTTTAATTAAGTCAACGAAGCCAAATCCTGAGAATATTACGCCAATTGAGCCAATTAGAGATGAATTATGGGCATATACTTCGTCTCCACTAAGTAAAAGCCAATAGCCGCCTGATGCCGCTAAGTCTTGAGCGAATGTGTAAACCGGGATTTTCTTTTCTTCACTTAACTCTCTAATGTAGTTGTATATTAACTCTGATTGCACTGGTGAGCCGCCGGGAGAATTTATGCTGAGGGCAACTGCTTTTGCTTTTTTTGTTTCGAAAGCTTTTTTAATTAAGGGTGCGCAGTTTGAGATGTTGATTCCTGATTCTAATTTGGAATCTTTGCCGATAACTCCGGATAGAGTTAGGGAGGCGATGATTGTTTTATCTTCTTTTTTTAGGATTTTTTTTATTAGGCATTTCATGGTTTTTGCTGTTTTTTGATAGTTGAAAGTAAGGGGTCAGACCCCTAAGGGTCTGACCCCTTTTTTTAAAAATCTCTAACGTCAGTTAGGTGGCCTTTTATGGCTGCTGCTACTGCCATTGCTGGGCTGACTAAGTGAGTTCTGCCGCCGCGACCTTGGCGACCTTCAAAGTTTCTGTTTGATGTTGAGGCGCATCTTTCACCTTCATCTAATTTATCAGAGTTCATTGCTAGACACATT